>Ga0209582_1001262_pt1 | contig 12668 bp, 6 predicted proteins | sample KloWWTmetKNB5Kit_FD_187176 | JGI IMG/M metagenome (GOLD analysis project Ga0209582, IMG submission 187176) | Active sludge microbial communities from Klosterneuburg, Austria, studying microevolution and ecology of nitrifiers - Klosterneuburg... | ecosystem: Engineered > WWTP > Aerobic digester >...
GGAAGTTTTTTTCTTGTTAGTCCTTTCGAAGACCCAAGATACAACTGGCCTTCCTGACCAGCAGCACCACATATATATAAGTCATCAAATCCATCTTTATTTATGTCCGAAACAGCCATTTTAGGGCCTTCTTTGGATAACATCATCGGTGTATTTCTTTCGTAGTAAAAATCTATAAAGTCATCTTCAGTATGTTTTTCAAGATCAACATTAATTTCTGAAAATATTTGATTTTGCTTCCTTTTAACAGAAATTTTGATATTGTTACCTTCTGATTTTACAATGGTGTGATAGGTGTTAATTTCAGGGTTAATGACTGTTCTTTGAGTTCGGTCCGGCCAGAATAAAATTATTGAATCAACTTTAGTAAGCTGCCCCAGACCAAAATTGAGTCGCATATCCATAGATGATTGGAATCCCCGGTTCGGTATGTGTTCTCTTCTCATCACTTTACCGTTAGTATACACATGTGCCACAGTCCCTATGGCATCGATATTTGGTTTTTCACCCTTCAGATTTACACCTAAAAAATTATTTTTTGTTAACTCTCTTGAATTGTTTTTATAAACCAATGCTGGTTGGTTTACATTATTAATTAATAAATCAAGGTCACCATCATTATCGAGGTCTGCGTAGGCTGCCCCATTTGAAAATGTGGTTTCACTAAACCCCCAATCATCTGAAACCACATCAAATGTAAGATCTCCCTTATTTCGGAAAGCCATATTCTGAATAGCTTTGGACGGCATTCTATTTATCACAGAATCCAACTGTTCTTTTGCACCTGTCAAGACCATATTTTGAATTATCTCATTGGCAAAAAAGTCTATAAAATCCTGATCGGTAACGTCATGATAAATTCCATTGCAAACATATATATCTGTCAGCATATCCTGATCTGCATCAAACATCAGGGCACCCCAACTCCAGTCTGACGCTGCAACCCCGCTGTGGTAGGCAATTTCTTTAAATTTTCCTTTACAGTCATTTAGTTGTAGGCTGTTTTGCATGTATTGATGATAAAATCCATTGTTCACCATCAAATTTTTTACATTAATATTATCAAAAGATGATGTCGTTTTAAGTCTTTGTTCTGAATACGGAAGCATATCAGTTACAAATATCTCCGGACAGCCATCATTATTGATATCAGCCATATCTGCTCCCATAGATGACATGCTGATGTGTCCCATCCGGGATTCTAATTCCTCACTAAAAGTACCGTCTCCTTTATTGATATATAGATAATCTCTTTCAAAAAAGTCATTGGATACATAGATATCCGGCAAATAGTCACCATTAACATCACCTACAGTTACTCCAAGACCAAATCCTATGAGACTGCCGTATATACCAGCCTTTTCACTCACATCCATAAATTTTCCATCATCATTTCTCAACAATTTATCTCCGCCACCTTTCAGAAAATCTTTTACCGGCCAGTCTTTAGCCCGCAGGTCGCGTTTATTGCTGTAATTGAGTGTATTGACAGGTATAAATGAGTTGTTCAAAATATATACATCCAGATCCCCGTCCTGATCATAATCAAAAAAGGCAGCGTGTGTAGTATACCCATCATCATCCAGACCATAAGCTGCTGCCGATTCTGTAAACGTTTGATCACCATTATTGATATAAAGAGTGTTTTTTGTATCACTTCCCATTCTCACACCTGCGTTACAAATATATATATCAATCCATCCATCATTGTTGATGTCAACCATAGCTGCACCGGTACTCCATTTATTTTTATCTGCTACTCCAGCTGTAGAGGTGATGTCTTTAAAAATAAAATTACCTTGGTTAAGATATAATTTGTTTTCTCCCATATTGGAAGTAAATAGCACGTCCTGCAAACCATCATTATTGATATCACATACCGCCACTCCACCACCATTATAAAAATTTCTATACCCAAAAATATTAAAATCGTGTAGGTTACTGACCTTGTTTTCGAATGTAATTCCTGTTTTTTCAGCATCCAGAGATGAAAACAGCAAATCTTTCTTTTGTATTTCCTTACATCCGACAAAAGAAAAAAGCAATACAAATAATATTAAATATTTCATTAATACAAGGGTTTTTAATATAATCTAAAAATACATAATAAGTTCCGTTATTAGGGGCAAAAGTACAATAAAATCAGCATTTTTGACGGCAAATCTTAGCCATCGCTATGATTTGAATTCAAAAATGACCCGCCACCTTGCGGAGAATGATTTTGCTGTAATTTTTGGCTGGAATAGGAAAGTCATTATATATTTTAAGTATAATTACAAAGGGGCACCAATATTGGCGCCCCTTATATTATTTAGAAAAAATACTAAACGCTATTAATATCCTGCATTCTGTTTAAGATTAGGATTTGAAGCTAGAGCGAGTGATGGTATCGGATATAATACCTCATGGCCGTCTGATGATGCATTTTTAAACTCCCATGATCCGGTAAATGTACCAAATCGGATTTGATCATTTCTTCTCCAACCTTCCCAGTACAATTCTCTGCCTCTTTCATCCAACAAAGCTTTGTCATCTAAACTGCCCAAAGCAGCAGCGCCTCTTTTAGCACGCAAATCATTCACAATTGTTAAAGCTCCACCTGGATTGCCTTTTCTTAACAAAGCCTCAGCTTTCAGTAATTGGATATCTGCCAGTCTTAAAATGACGTAATCATTTTCTGGATTATCTAAATTACTATAATCAGGTGGGTATTTAATTACTCTGATTCCTTCCACTTCCGTATTTCCTGCCAATAAAACATTTTTAGTAAATGCAAGTGGTTTACCTCCTCTATCTTTTAAATCGACACCTGCTCCATTTTTTTGTTGGCCTATCAGAAATCCAGCTCTTAAGCCACTGACATCTGTAACCCCTGGTACAGCATCTCCTATTCTTTGATCCTGTGGCTGAAACTTGTCATAAAAACTACCCAATGTCGCAAATCCATTCCAACCACTTGGGTTTTGGCTGTAATGCAACGTACAGAAATATCTACTCCTAACGGACCCACTTACACCTGCTCCTCTTTTATTAGGAATGGTAAAAATCAGTTCTTTGGAAGTAGCAGCATTTTCAGGAATAAAATTGTCCCAATATTTATTAGAAATGGTTAAACCACATGATGCTGCAACCTGATCAGCCAAAGAGATCACCTGATCCATATCGGCAGGGGCAAAGGTATAAGGACCAGCAGGATTTGAAGCACTCCAAACCGCTTTATTTATGACTACCTTTGCAAGTAAGGCACGTGCAGAAGTTTTACTTGCCCTTCCTATTTCTGTACACTCTGGAAGCGCTGCTATCGCTGCTTCTAAATCAGCAGTTATAAATGTCAGGGCTTCTACTCTTGTCAATACTTTAGGGTCAACTTTTACTCCTTCATTTGCATCTCTAAATGGCGCAACTCCCCAAAGATCCACTACATTATACATGTAAAAAGCTCTTAAAAATTTAATCTCCCCTTTTTGTGGTTCAGTCACTTTAGGATCAGAAAGTGCTACATTTGCCTGAAATACTGCCTGATTTAGATTATTCCAAGAATTAAGCAAAAAAGGATGTTGATCATTCCAAGTATGTGTATGCAATGACCTCAGCTGACCATTATCACTCCAATCGGTCCCCCTTGTTGGACCGATCATTTCATCAGAAGCCATTTCACCCAAACCCCAGGTATCATTTTGTGAATCTTGAATTTTACCTAACTGAGCATATAAAGTTGTGATTAACTCAGTAGCATCGACACCAGATGCTGTAGAACCGTCGCCAATTAAGGTTGAATCTACTTCTTGATACGAAAGATCAGTACATGATCCTATCAAAAAGCATACGGCTAAAATGTTTAAAAATTTTAATTTATTTATCATTTTAATTGTATTTTAAAAATTTAAAAATTAACATTGGCCCCCAATGTAAACGTACGTGCTCGTGGGTATGCCAAATAGTCAATACCTGCTGAAGGCACACCATCTATTGCTTTATTGGTATCGACTTCAGGATCCTGTCCAGTGTAACTCGTAAAAGTTAATAAATTTTGAGCTGTTAAATACAATTTAAGACCTTTAACAGTTTTATTGGACATAGGAATATTATACCCAATAGTCATGTTCTGAAGTCGTAAGAAGTCACCTTTTTCCAAAAATCTTGTAGATGCATCTGCAGAATTAACTCTACTCTCCCCATTACCTACCACTTCAACCGTAGTATTTCTGGCATTTCCAAGTGACCCTGATGAAAATAAAGCATTCGATGTGTTGTTGTATAAATAATGCCCAAACATTCCATTTATGAAGATACTCACATCTAAATTTCCAAAATTGAAATTATTGGTCAAACCTAAAGTGAACTTAGGAAGTGGAGACTTACCAACAAATGTGATTGCTTCATTGTCCTTGTAAATATTAAGTCCTTCTGGTGTAAATCCTTCAAATGTACGCAAATAATATGAATATAATGGTTGATCATTAGCTATCAATTGTGCGAAAGCTCCTGATAAACCTTGACCATTTATAGCACCTGTTTGAACAGAAGAGCCAAGACCTGTTACCAAATTTTTTATATAAGTAAAATTACCATTGATGTTCCAACTGAAATTATCATTTTTTACCAATTCACTACCTATGGAGAACTCAACACCTGTATTGTTTACCTGACCATCCAAATTCTTCCAAACTAATGGCTGAGCAGCAGGTTGTGCTGATATCACTCTAACTAAAAGATCAGTTGTTTTTTTTGTGAAGAAATCTACAGAACCATAAATTTTCCCACCACTTAATTCATAATCAAGTCCAATATTGACTTGATCAGTCGTTTCCCATTTTAGGTCAGGATTCCCAAAAGAAATGACTTCAACGTTTCCGTCATCATTATATCTTTGTCTAAAATATTGATTTCCACTACCAAATTCCTGATTTCCTGTTCTACCCCATCCTGCTCTTAGTTTAAGATTGGAAAATACTTCCGGTACAAATTCTTCTTCAGACAATCTCCAACCAAAGTTAAACGCCGGGAAAATACCATATAGATTATTCTCACCAAATTTTGATGATCCATCTGCTCTCAATGTACCACTAAAGTCGTACTTATCATTAATAACGTATCTTACTCTTCCAAAAAAGGACTGCAATTCATCAATACTTGCTCCTCCTCGAACCCTGTAAGCATCATTATTAGCTTGAAAATTTATTGCCTGAGGATTATTAACCATTTGATCTAAATCATCTGTTTTAAAATATTGCATCCTGATCAATGTGTTAGAATTATCATATTTTTGGTATGAATATCCAACTAAAGCATCAAATCTATTATTGCCACCAATCTTTGTATTATAATTTAAAGTGTGTTCTAATAAGGTATTTGCCGAATTCAAATTAATATTAAACGCTCTTCCACGTCCTCCTATATCATTAATATTGAAGAGTCTGGAAACTGCAGCTTTTCTTGTACTAGCAGATCTGTCAGCGCCAAAATTTATTTTGTATGCAAAATGATCTGAAATATTATAAGTAGCACTAATTGACCCAAGCATTCTATTCAAATTAGATTTATCATCATGATATGCCAACCAGGCTACAGGGTTTCTTTGATCATTTCCAGGTTGAATAAACTTTCCTTGAGCATCTGTTACATTTTGAGTAGGATTTGCAGACAATGCTGCCCCTAACACAGAACCTTCATAACCGGCATTATCTGACATAGGCGCTTGTTGGTCTCTTACATTTGCAAAAGTAAACTGAGCTTCAATTGTCAATTTATCATTAAACATTTTGTGCCCTGTGTTTGCTCTAACAGAATATCTTTGCATTCCACTCTCTTTAATAATACCTTGCTGATCCTGGTATCCTAAACTTATCCGGTAATTTGAAGCAGGTCCGCCTCCGCCGTAAGATAAGTTATGACTTGTACTTATAGCATTTCTCAGGATTTCATCCTGCCAATCTGTACTACCACCTTTATTAATTGCTGTTGCATCACTACCAAGCGCAACTGATCCAGCTACAAATGCAGGACCATCTAAAAGATCATATTTCTTAGTAATAGAACTGCTACTAACTGAAGCTGAATACTGAAGCCCTTGTGAAGCACCTGTTCCTTTTTTAGTTGTGATTAGTACTACACCATTGGCACCTCTTGCACCATAAATAGCAGTAGCTGAAGCATCTTTCAAAATGTCCATACTTGCTATATCACCAGGATTAATAAAATTTAAAGGGTTTCTTGCTGCTCCGTCACCAGCTCCAAGATCCGGAGATGCCGCATTGATATTGCCACCATCCAAAGGAACTCCATCAACAACATAAAGCGGCCCATTGCCGGATCTGATAGAAGATGTTCCTCTAATTCTGATGTTTACCCCTCCCCCCGGGTCTCCATTGGAGTTGATAATCTGAACACCGGCGGCTTTACCTTGTATGAGATTTTCTGCTGATGAAATCACTCCACCATTAAAGTCGCCTGATTTGATCGAAGTTACTGCTCCGGAAATGTCTCTACGACTCTGTGTACCATAACCTACTACCACAACTTCATCCAGAAGTTTGCCGGCAGCCAGCGATACATTAACTGTGGATGATGCACCAACTACTACCTCCTGGTCAGTATATCCTGCATAAGAAAAAACAAGAACATCTCCTTCAGAAGCTGAAAGTGAGTATGTTCCATCGATATCGGTAATAGTTCCGGTGCCGGACCCTTTTACCAATACATTGGCGCCTATTAGCGCGTCGCCGTTTGAAGCATCAGTGACTGTTCCTGAGACCTTTTTCTGGGCTACTCCGAAAGCTGTCAAACCGAATACCAAAAACAACGAAAATGACCATTTCGTTAAAAAACTTTTCATGTGGCTTTGACGATTTTGTTAAAAATTAGTTAATAAAATATACTTAGTGTTAAAATTACACAAGCTTTGATGGCTCAAATTTATAAATAAATTCAAACTTAAAAGAGTTATCTACAAAATTATTTTTTATGTCAATCATGTTTTACCTGCAAATTAAGGTCATTATATGAATATGACTATATTAAATGCTCTATTATTCTATCATTTTAAAACCAAAAATCATTTAACATTTATATAACGTTTTGGTTTCTTATTTTGCTGTTTGATGAAATCGCTATTTCTTCACTATTTTTAAATTTTTTACTGCTTCTTATCAATTATCTTGAACGAATTTGCACTCAGGTCAATTTTCAATGCACCAAATTATTATAAATATGTCAATAAATAATACAAGACAATCAAAATATTATTCTACAATATTACAGTATACGGAATATTAACTTCTAATACTACCATCTTAAGACTTGATGAAAACAAATAATTAACAATATTAAAATATAGTATTGAATTAATTTTATAATATTTTTAGAAAACGATTGCACAAACGTTTGTTGTTGAAAAATATTATTTTATTTTGCAGCATGAAACGCACCGGAATAAAAGATCTTGCCAAATTATTATCCCTTAACCCATCAACCATATCAAGGGCTCTGTCAGATCATCCTGATATAAGTCCTGAGACTAAATCCAGAGTAAAAAAGGCAGCCATTGAGTTTAATTATTTACCCAATCTACATGCCAGATACTTCAGACAAAAAAATTCAGGTTTAATTGCTTTAATTCTTCCGGAATTTAATATGTTTTTTATACCCGAACTGATGGAAGGAATAAATTCAGTAATCGTAAATTCAGGATATTCAATGATTATTTTTTTCTCCGATAATTCAATAGAACGGGAAAAAGAAATTATAAGTCATTGTCTTAGCTGGGTGGTAGAAGGTGTTCTCATTTCTGTGTCAGAAAATACATTTGATTGTGATCATTTTTATGTTTTAAAGAACGCTGGTATCCCTGTGGTCATGTTGGACAAAGTTATTTTTTCCCCTGAATTTACATCAGTTACTATAGACGATAAGGTTGCCGCTTTTAATGGCACCAAACATTTGATTGACAACGATAAACAAAATATTCTTGGTATCTTTGGAAATCCAAGGCTCGAAATAACAAAAAATAGATTAGCTGGATTTAAAGAATGTCTCTCTAACCATCATATATTACATTCAGACTACGATATTGTGTACTTATACCATGATTTTATGAATACCGATGTACTGGAAGAGAAGCTTAGAAAAACACCTTTTGATGCTGTATTTTTTATGTCTGATGAATTATTTATGACTGTTTATCCAACATTACTAAAACTAAATCTTTTTCCGGAGAAAACAAGCATTGTTGCTATAAGCGATGGTAAAATGCCGTATCAAATCTATCCAAGAATAAGTCACATAAAACACTCTGGGTTTGAGATCGGCAAAACAGCTGCAGAAGCTTTGCTACGCAGAATGCAAGGTGTATCAGAAATTCAGCATATAGAAATAGAGACCACACTTGTAAGTCTTGAATCTGTTTTTATATAAACCTAAAAAAAAGAAGCTGCTCTCTTTGCAGGGAACAGCTTCTTTTTTTTCAGTCAGAATAAAATTTTGAGATTATTCGACAATTTTACTTTGTAAGGATACAAATGACTTCTCCAGATTGATCATATCCCTTATGATGTACATGGTCTCTTCCAGATAAATATCTTTTTTCAGTTCCTTAATAAATTCGTCATTTCTTGCTTTGTTGGATTCATCCATTTCTATTTTTGGAAGATCAGCAGTCAAATTTTTAATTTCCAACCCAACAATTTCATTTTTAAATAATTTTTCGAATTTTTTGGATTCCTGCTCTTTTTTATTCACCATAGCTCGGTAATCATTTAGTTTCAAAGGCCATTTCGTCTGATCACGGCTTTCTTTAATTTTAGCTGCACTCTCCAGCACAAGCATAAAATCTTTATTCTGATCTAATCTGTTTTTACTATTGCTTATCAGTTTTTCCTTATGGTCCAGTCTTACCACATTCTGGCTATACGGTACGGCAGCAATCTCCGTCCAGGGTAAAGGGTTGTCATATTCGCTTTCACCAGTTTGTATATAATGATAGGTATCAGGCAATATGATATCAGGTATGACACCTTTCAACTGATTTGAACCGCCGTTTACCCTATAAAATTTTTGTACGGTCATTTTGACATTTCCTAAAGGTTTGAATTCATCATAACCTCTTATACCTCTGTCCAGATCATAAAATCGTTGCACAGTACCTTTCCCAAAAGTAGATTTGCTACCTACGATGATGGCCCTGTTATAGTCCTGCAGGGCAGCCACTATGATTTCAGACGCGGAAGCACTAAACTGATTTACCAAAATAACCAAAGGTCCATCGTATAGTACACTTTTGTCTTTATCTACATGAATAAATGGTTTTTCTTCCCTTCCTTTTACCTGAACAATAGGGCCTTCTTCAATAAATAACCCACTCATATCCACCACATCGTTTAGTGATCCGCCTGAATTATTTCTCAGATCAAGAATAATACCGTTGACATTCTGATTCTTTAGTTTTTTGATTTCTTCTGCAACATCTACTGCACATGAATTACCCCCATCAGTTTCAAAGGACGAATAAAACTTGGGAAGATTTATATAGCCGATATTTTGAACCTTACCAGGCATGTTAAGAAGAACAGATTTTGCTTTGGAATCTTCCAGTTGTACTTCATCTCTTTCTATCGCAATATCAACTATAGAATTATCTTTCTTTTTGACAGTAAGAATTACCGTGGTTCCTTTTTTTCCTCTTACCATCTGAACTACATCATCTACCCTCATACCCGCAATATCTACAGGTTCCTGACCTTTTTGGGCTACTTTCATGATGATGTCATTTTCATCCAGTTTTTTGGTTTTCCATGCAGGTCCTCCCACTACGATGCTGAAAACTTTGGTGTAATCCCCTTCCGGCTGAAGTCTGGCCCCGATTCCTTCAAGTTTTCCTCCCATATTGATATCAAAATCCTGCTTTTCTTTTGGACTGAAATAATCCGTATGAGGATCAAAATAATTGGCAATGCTACCAAGGTAAATTTCCATTCTATCAGATCTTCTCAGTTTTGCCAATCTTCCAAACCAGTCAGAAAATCTCTTCTTAACATCCTTAATGGCATCTGCCTTTAATTCTTCATCGGATTTAGCTTCAGATTTATTTTCTTTCTCATTCTGATCATCCGTGAGTTGCACCCATTTTGTCATTACTTCAAACTGGATTATATTTTTCCATTGCTCTTTGAGCTCAGCATCATTTTTTACAAATTGCCTTTTTTCAGTATCAGTTTCAATCATGTCACCTTTATTAAAATTTAAAGGGGTATCAATGATTTCATTAAAAAATGCTTCTGACTTTTTGATTCCAGCTTCCAGCATAGGGAACGATGCATTAAAAAACTCAAAAGTACGGGCATTGACCTGATCGTCAATTTTAAGTTCAAATGGTTTGATTTTATCAATATCCTGCTGGGTAAAAAATCTTTTTTGGCCGTCTATTCTTTCGAGATAGGTTTTATAAATGGTTTGACTAAACGCATCATCTACCTTTTTTGGGGCAAAATGGACGTATTCAATGGTTTGCATTAAGCCCTGCAGTATCAATGCTTCTTTATCATTGACCACTACGGTGGGTTCTGTCATCTTAAAGAAATATAAACCCAAAAGGGCTGCAATAATTACTGAACTTCTCAACACCATATTTCTAATTTTTTGTGATTTCATTAATTGATTCGATAATTTTAATACTCTCAATATACTGGCGTTTTAAACATCAATTTAAGAATATTGATTTCAAATATCTGACTTAAAACTCTATTTATTCATAAAGTTATCAAAAATGGGACCGTTTTAACAAAATTATAACTACAAAATAGACCAATTGACCATTTTAACAGACGACATAAGAAAGATTTATTCCAAGTGGAGTAACATTTGTTCCGTTAGTTTTTCAATGATATAACTTCCTGCTACAGGGTCTGAAACATATCCAAGATTACTTTCTTCCTTAAAAATATGTTGGATGTTTAAACACAACCTGGCCGCTTCTACATCATCCGCAAAAGGAACACCAAAAGAAAAATCACTCATACCCAGGTAAGAGGACATGATCAGGTAATTGCAGATGATTAAGGGATGGATTTGATCGGAAATATAAGCGTCTTGGTGAATTCGAGAAATCAACAATACTTCACTTTTAATTTCAGGGTGAACTGTTTTATATTGTTCCATTCGTTTTCGTATTGCCCTTAATTCAGCAATTTGGGCTAAAAAATCCTTTTTCAGATCCAATATTATAATAGGTGCAGTAGTGCTACTATTTAAAGCCATTTCATCAAGATGACCTTTTATCAAATTCAACCTCTCTGAGACGGTGTTTTCGTACTTTAAATATATGCCCGTATCATGACTTTCTTTGGCAGAAATAATTATAATATTTGTGGTTTTTCCACTATATTTTTTTTTAATGTACACGTCCACCTTATGTCTGACAACATCAATACTGCCTTCTACTTGCAATATCACACTTACCATTTCCAAATAAATATTGCCAAATAGCAAATCTAAGTCCCATGTGTCATTGACATCAAAAGAAAGTGCTTCAACACCGTAAGACAACATGGATATGGCTTTACTGTTGGCTGCTACAGGATGATCTGCCAGGATGTGCACCCCTGATTTGTTTGAAGGACCGTAAATTGGTTTTGCAGAAAGTACATCTCCTTCAGTCAAAAAAGGACTGCAATCCACCCCCTCGCAGACTTTATATATAAAATCTTCTGCCTGCTTTTTGCCTTTCAAATCAATGTTGGCTTTTTTGAGCCATTCAGATGTGGAAACTTTTTCAAACTCATCCCATAGTACCATACTGATTCTACTTTATATCACAAATATAGGCTTTTGATTGATTTAGCTGATGCATAAACCGACGAAATTTTCTTTTCAAATAATATCTTTTAAAATGATACTCAAAATCAATACATGGTGTAACCAAATTTTGCAAACTCATCTAAAAATAACGTAAATGTTTAGAATCCTGACCGGAATGAGAGAAAAAATGTGAAAAAATCTGAACTAAGCTTTAATTTTGATGTTTAGAATGATTAAAAATAAGAAAAATGGAAGCTGTAAAAAGCCCTGTGATGTTATACACAGAACAAACACCAAATCCTGAGACACTTAAGTTTGTGACCAATAAGATGTTATATAAGGGAACTGCTGATTTTAAAGAAGAAAGTATAGCAAATGAATGGTCAGAACTAGCATCTGCCCTGTATAAATTTCCATATGTAAAAGGAGTTTATATCTGCAATAATTTTGTGACTGTGACCAAGGAGTTTAATTACGCATGGGAGGACATCATGTTATTGCTCAAAGAATATATCAAAGCATGGGTAACAGAAGAAAAACCAGTAATTAAAGAAGGATTTGAAGAAGCAATGGCTGAAATTGATGCCAATACCACAGAATTTCAATATACAGGTGATGAAGCTGAGCTGGTAAAAAAAATAAAAGACCTGATAGATACATATGTTAAACCCGCTGTTGAAATGGACGGTGGAAATATTGAGTTTAAATCTTTTAACCAAGGTATTGTCACAGTAATTCTCCAGGGCTCTTGCAGTGGTTGTCCTTCATCTACGGTAACCTTAAAGTCCGGCATAGAAGGTATGCTCAAGAGAATGGTGCCAGAGGTTGTAGAAGTAGTTTCAGAAATGGGATAATGTCTCAAAAAAATATACATGTAA
>Ga0209582_1001265_pt1 | contig 12654 bp, 8 predicted proteins | sample KloWWTmetKNB5Kit_FD_187176 | JGI IMG/M metagenome (GOLD analysis project Ga0209582, IMG submission 187176) | Active sludge microbial communities from Klosterneuburg, Austria, studying microevolution and ecology of nitrifiers - Klosterneuburg... | ecosystem: Engineered > WWTP > Aerobic digester >...
CTATATGAAATCATATAAATTTTTTCTTATTTTGTACATATGATTGTCCTGCAACGCTTTCGAGGTTACAGGTTACTACAAATTCATTTTTATTTTAGATTAATGAATCTGAGTATTCCGGAGTAAAGGGGGCCACCCATTCCGGAGCAAAGGGGGCCACCTGGGAAAGATAAAATTAGGGATTATTCCGGGGCAAAGGGGGCCACTTTAGCTATTAAAGTTTTTCCAAATTCCGGGGCAAAGGGGGCCACTTTTTATCTTTATTTTTCAGTGATGTTTTGGGGGCTATTTTGGAGGTTAAAATCCAGAATGGCGAACCAAATAATATCAATGAGTAAAGTAAAGAGTATTTTAAGATTATTGAGCGCTGGGGAGTCAAAACGACTCATCAGTGAACGGATGAATGCTTCACGCAAAACGGTAGATAAGTATGAGTCTATTTTTGTCCAGCATCCATTAAATTACAAGGAGTTATTAAAATTATCGGATAAAGAACTGATGTCCGTCATAGCTCCACCTGCTGCTCACGCACCCACTAACGATGAACTGTATGGCCTTTTCCCGGACATGGAAAGGGAGTTAAAGCGGGTCGGCGTGACGAAGCTTTTTCTGTGGGAAAAGTATAAGGAAGATTATGTGGACGGAGTTCAGTATTCACAGTTTTGCGAACACTTCAGGCGTTATCAGAAGAGCCAAAAACTCAGTTATGTTTTTGAACATAAACCGGGCGATAAACTGATGGTAGATTTTGCCGGCAAGAAGCTGTTTTTGACAGATCCGGATACGGGCGAACAGCAAAGTGTTGAGTTCTTTGTAGGTATTTTGCCCTGCAGTCAGTTAACCTTTGGGATGGCTGCCTTGTCGCAGCAAAGCCCTGATTTTCTGATGTGCCTTTCAGATTGCCTGGAGTACATCGGGGGCACACCGTCCGCTATTGTGACTGACAATCTAAAGCCCGCCGTGACCCGGGCCAGCAAGTATGACCCTGAACTCAATAGAAGCATGGTAGATTTTGCGGACCACTATCAGACTGTGGTCTTGCCTACCAGGGCATATAAGCCTAAAGACAAGGCCTTGGTAGAAAGTGCGGTCAATATATTGTATACCAGGGTATATGCCCCGCTACATGACCGTGTATTCCATACGCTCCGGCAGCTTAATGAAGCTATTATGGAGTTGATGGATAAGCATAACAGGATGTTATTTCAGCAAAAACAAATCAGCCGCTTAGAGCAATTTATTGCACTGGAAAAGGAGAACCTTAGCCCACTTCCCTCACTGCCTTATGTGATGCGTAAATATCACAAAGCCAAAGTCCACCCCAATTGCCATGCTATGCTTCCCCCGGATAAACATCATTATTCGGTGCCCTATAGTTATGTTGGAAAGGAAATCAATATCAGCTACTGTTCAAAAACAGTGGAGATCTATTGTAAACTTGACAGAATAGCGACCCATGAGCGCAACAGGGCCCCTCACGGTTATACCACCAATGAGGCACACCTGCATCCACGGCACCGCTATTATGGCATGTGGTCGGAAGAGTTCTTTATAAAACAAGGCCAACAGATCGGACATCAGACAAAGATGCTAATCACCCGCATCTTCACCCTGAGCAAACATCCAGAGCAAGCATTCAAGCGATGTCAGGGCGTATTGAGCCTTTCAAAAAAATATGATCAACAACAAATGGAGCATGCCAGTACCATCTGCTTACAATACGAATATATATCCTACAGAAATCTGGAATATATTCTGATCAATCTAGATAAACTCAAATTGACAGAGGAATCTGTAAATCCTGAGCCGACCATAAAACACAACAACATCAGAGGAGAAGATTATTATTCTTAACTATAAAAACATTTAATCAAATGAATGATCAAGCAACATTACAACTAATGCGTACCCTGAGATTAACAGGGATGGCAGACCGATTTGAAGCATTACAGACCTTACCCACACATCAACAGCCATCACACGATGTATTGCTACCACAACTGCTGGAGTCAGAGGATCTGTACCGCAACCATCGTAAGACCCAAACAGCTATCCGCAACGCCCGTTTCAGGTATCAGGCCAGCCTTAGCGAGATAGTCTGTAATACCGAGCGAAACTTCTCCAAGGACACCCTATCTACCCTCTCGGACTGCGCCTTTATCGACCGTGGAGAAAACATCATCATCACCGGTGCTACCGGATGTGGTAAGAGTTATTTAGCCAGTGCCCTGGGTTATCAGGCTTGTATGAACGGAAAAAAAGTACTTTATTTTTCATTACCCAAATTACTCTCTAAGTTGAGGTCAGATAAGATCGACGGAGCGTTCAGAAAAGAACTTGAACGCATAGAAAACAAACAACTGCTGATCCTGGACGATTGGGGTCTGACGCCACTGGATACAGCTGCGAGGCTGGCACTGCTTCAGATCATTGAAGACCGGCACAACCGATATAGCACCATTATAACATCACAACTACCTATAAAGGCATGGCACCAATACATTAATGAAGATACTATTGCAGATGCTATTTTGGACAGAATAATCCACCGTGCAATCCGGATAGATTTAAAAGGAGAATCAATGAGAAAAAACGCAAATATTAAGCCCTAAAATCGACAACAATATTTTTATTTTTTTTGGGTGTATTAAATTTTTCATAATATGTTATTACATTTGTAAACCAACACCAAAACATCACTCCTAGTGGCCCCCTTTAAACCGGAATCAGTGGCCCCCTTTGACCGGAATATTTAAATCGATATTTCCGATGAAAGAATGTCAAAAGAATGACCGTTTGAATAGAATTTGGAATTCTATGGGTGTCTGGATTAAAGGAATAATGATCACGTTTACTGGAAGGATGATTTTCTTTTTATATTGGAATATCATTCCCGATAAATGCGTGCCCATAATAGTTTTCTGTTAATCTTAATATCGAATGCAGGGATATAAAAGTCTATCACTAAGCTTAGCTAGGGTCATTCAGTTCTCTAAAACTTTAATATGTAATTGGTTGATAAATGGAGTAAGTTTTGCTTAAATTATTTTTATAAACATGGTATTATAACGCCAATCGACACCCCGGCTGTACTTTACTTCATCTTGTATTATTCAAGATTTCGTGACGTTTCACTTCCATGAAAAGGTCGCTTTGGCACCTTTTCATGGTCGTTCACCCCTCTGCCAGATGAGAAGTTGCGACTTTTTTCTTCTCTTTTTATAAGTTATGATTTTCAGCATTATACACATGACGACAAAATAGAAGTGAACGACCCTGCTAAACTTAGAGGGATAGCCAAACGACTTTAAGCTTGATATTATACGACAAAGTATTGGTCAATACAAGACTTCAGTTACGTATTGATAAAATTTGAAACATAGTGAATTCAGGATGATCCTAAGTTGTCGTATGTAGCATTGTTGAATGCTATGTCCATAAACAAAAAAAAGCACCCTTGCGGATGCTTCTTATTCTTATCAGATTATTAAAAATCTAATAATATCGTACTTACATTCAATGATTAGCTGTTGAAAGCAGTTGATTTAGTTACAACTTTAGCAGTTGCATTAGGCATATATACCGTTTTCAATACAAGATGCTCTTTCTTTTCACCGATTGTGATCGGGCCATATATTTTAGCAGGTTGATCCATTAATTGAATTGAGATAAAGTATTTACCTGATTTTAGTTCTTTAAATTTGAATGTGCCATCCACTTGACTTACCTCTGATGTGATCAAAGATCTGTCAGTGATATCTAGTACACTAATTACAGCGTCGTCCACTGCAGTCTGATCTGCATACATGATTTTACCTGACATTTTAACTTCAGATGGAGCTGTTAAGAATGATGTACTAAGCAATAGAATTGCGATTAATGACAATGAAATGGTCAATAATAAGTTTGTGTTAGTTGTTGTTACCTTTTTCATAACAAATATAATTTTGTTTAGTGATTACTTTTGTAATGCAAAGATAATAACATTTGATCGACATTAGTTCATTTTTCGGCAAATATAATTTGGCCTATTGTCTAAAACATTGTAATACAGTATGATAGAGGACATATATTTTATTCTGTATACTAACTTTCTCGACGAAATAATGTATTTATTAATACAAATCATGCCAATTCAATAAAATACATTAAGATAATATAGTATATGTCGATTTTATAAAGTAGGGTGTTAGTATAATTAAAATAAATTGATCTTTTAAATTAACTATCAGTTATTTATAATGTATAATTATTTCTAATAAAGAGATAGCGAGCTATTGAAGATATTTTAAGCAGATTCGATTATTCTGCTTATATGGGATACTTGCAATATTATATTTGGCAATTAAAATCTGGACAAATATTTATAACTTTTTATTGGTCTTTATAGCTTATTAAGTCTGAAAAACGACCATTAAGCATAATTATTGTATAAAGTACACTAAGTGATTAAGGTAATAGAAAACTCTTGGGAATGTGAACATTATATTGAGGCATCAAGTCTCCGAGCCAGGCCAAATATTGATTATTAAATATCTGTTAGGTACAACAATCTGATTTTTCCGACCTCGCTGCTCTTTGTCAGGAAAGCTTCTGATTTCCAACCTTAAGTTGTGAGAGAATATGGGTTTTATAAAAACCTTTTGGCTCCGATATTTGATTTAAAGTTATAGATCACTATATATAGAGGACCTTTCTATTTCCAGCCGGGCAGCATCAGGCATCAGATATTGAATAGATTTGCGTTCTTTGATCAATTGCCGGATGTGGGTGGATGATATGTCCAAAAGTGGAGCCTCTACAGAAGTAATATTAGGATGACTGGCTAAAGGCCCCAAGTCATAACCAGGCCTTTTATAAACGTATATCTTATAATTTTCGATAAGAAGTTCACTATTCTTCCATTTAGGAAGTGTCGGTACATTATCTCCACCCATGATGAGATAAAATATTTTATTAGGATACTTTTCTTTGAGATAAGTTAATGTATCGATGGTATAAGAAGGTTTGGGCATAGAAAATTCAATATCACTGACTGATAGCTTTGGATTATCTCCAATAGCAAGGTGAACGAGATTATATCTATCCCGATCCTTTGCAAGACTTTTTTTATCCTTAAATGGATTCTGCGGCGAGACGACCATCCACACCTGATCGAGATCAGTTTCATTGGCCATATGATTGGCTATGATAAGATGCCCTATATGAACAGGATTAAATGAACCAAAAAATAAACCGATGTGCTTATTCATTTGGCTCTGATATTAATCTTCTATTGACCTTTTGGTCATTACAGGCATGACAAGCATAAGAATATTCTCACCGATCTCGTCTTCCTTAGGAGTCAAAATTGCTGCTCTTGATGGTTGGGACAATGCTAGTCTGACTTCCTGTGCATCCAAATTGCTGAGTGAATCTATCAGATATTTGGCATTATAAGTTAACTCCAGCGGATCATTCGTATACTGGCACTTCAAAACCTCTTTAGCTTCATTAGAGAAGTCAGCATCCAGTGTATCGATCTTCATTTCATTTTCAGCTACATGGAATGAGGTCTGATATGTAGTTCTGTTGCCATATACTGTGATGCGTTTAAGCGATTGAAGCAATTCCAATCTATTGATGATGATTTCTTTGTCATTATTCAAAGGAATCACTGCATTATAGTTCGGAAATTTCTGATCGATCAGTTTGCAGTAAACTTTGTAATTTTTATATGCAAATAAAATCTGATTTCTCTCATAGCTGATGGTAATCGGAAGGTCATCATTGGCAATATGTTTCAAGATACTCACCACCTTTTTTGGGATCACGAATGAAGCTTCATGGTCACCATTTTCATGAAATAAAGTATATTTTACCAACTTATGTGCATCGGTAGCGGCTGCTACTATAGAATCCGGCTGTATAGTCACAGAAAGGCCGAGCATGTTGGTCTTCATTTCATCAGTTGCAGCTGCGAAAACACAAGTATTCAAAGCTTTTATCAATCTATTGGCAGGAATGATAACCTGAGATTCTCCACTAATTTCTTTAATATTGGGATAATCCTCTACATTGTTCGAACTTGACTTATATGTTCCGTAGGCTGAGATAAGGGATAGCCCTGATGTCTCTTCATCATACACCAGTTCAATCGGCTGTTCCGGAAGTTCACGTAGTGTACTAACTAAAATATCGCCCGGGAAAGCAAACTTGCCATTCTCAGAAGGCACTATGGAAGTTTCTGTCACGATGGTAAAGTCCAGATCAGTAGATGTGATGGTCAATTTATCTCCTTCGACAGTAAATAAAAAGTCCGCCAATATTGGATAAACCGGTTTGGAAGGTATAGCATTTAATCCTACCTGTAACATTCTGTACAACTCTCCGGAAGAAATTCTCAAATTCATGTATAATACTTTTAATAAAGATCTATTATAATGCTTGTGACTTGCATGTCAAAGCTAATTTTGGAAGTGCGAAAGTAAGCAAAAGAAAAATTAAAAGGAAATATGCGCCTCAATTAATGGTTAATATAAGTCAATAGGCATTGCTCCTACTTTTCATAATTTCATACATTTGTTTTCAAGCCTAAACTAAATCATCAATGCTGAAGACTTTTCTTTGTCCCACACTAATGCGCTTGCCCCTAAAATAGCTGCGTCAGCTTCAAATAACTCAGATACGATAATCTTAATTTTATTACGGAATAATGGAAGTAGATTGTGTTCGAAGGATTCCTTTGTAGGAGTTAACAAGATATCGCCGGCCTTAACAAGTCCTCCAAACAATATTATTGCTTCTGGAGATGTAAACATTGCAAAGTTTGCAAGTGCCATTCCTAGTATCTTCCCTGTATAAGCGTAAACTTCTTTAGACATAGCATCACCTTTCATGGCACACTCGTAGACAATTTTGCTACTGATCTCTTCTATAGGGTAAGCCTGTAATAAGGATTCTTCATCTGACCTTTTCTCTACAAATTCTATGGCTGTCCTGGTCAAACCAGACGCACTTGCATACATTTCAAGACTACCATACAAGCCTGTTCCTGGGTGAAATCTTCCATCAGGAATGATGATGTTATGACCTAATTCACCTGCAAATCCATCGTGCCCATATATCAACTGACCATTAGCCACGATACCACTTCCAACACCTGTACCCAGGGTGATCATGATAAAGTCCTTCATGTTTTTAGCAGCACCATAAGTCATCTCTCCAATAGCTGCAGCATTTGCATCATTGGTGAGTACGACATCAAGGCTGAACTTATCCTTCATCATTTGAGCCATAGGGATTACACCTTTCCATTCGAGGTTTGGCGCGTATTCAATGGTTCCTTTGTAAAAGTTTCCATTGGGAGCGCCCATTCCGATACCTTTGATGTGAGATATTCCACCAGCGTATTCGATAGCAGGTAAAACAGCTAAAAACAGTTCGTCAATGTAAGACTCAACTTCTTTATGATTGCTGGTTTTTATTGATCCTCTCTGGATAACTTTCCCCGCTCGATTGACTATGCCAAAAGCTGTATTGGTTCCCCCAATATCTATGCCTATAGCCAGATCATCACTATTTACCATACTAAATTTTCTTTCTGTGAATAAATCTTAATGACTTATTCCTGTTTGTTGATCATAATCTATTCCCTGGCGCTTCAATATTGTTTTCACTCTGAAGGAGAAGAATAATAAATAAGCAAAACACAAAGCAGCAACCCAGAATGAAGCGTGAATACCATAGCCTTCCACTCCTGGGTTATTGATCTGCAGGAAGTCAGCCAACTTACCCTGGATCGGAGGAATAATACCACCACCCAATATCATCATTACTAAGAATGCAGATCCTTGTGAGGTATACTTACCTAGTCCTGCTATAGATAATGCAAAAATAGATGGCCACATGATAGAACAACACAATCCCGCACTCAAAAAGGCATAAACGGCAATAATACCGGTAGAAAATATGCCGATCAACATTGCTGTCACAGCAAGCGAACTAAATAGTATCATCGTTCTCACAGGTTTTTCATCACTGATATAGAAAGCTACTATCTGTATCAAAACGCAAACCACATACCAATATAATGGAGTCATATCATACTGTGCAATTGTGTTGGCAAGAATTACCACACCAAAGGCCACTAGAGGTACCACGAAGGTGAGTATCTTTTTAGTCATACTTGAGAAGTTGAAAGCAGCAATACTTCCTGCCCAACGACCAATCATAAGGCTACCCCAATACATGGATATAAATGGAGCTACTTGCGAAGATTTATATCCACCAAAGGAGGTTTGTTTTAGCAGTTCAGCAAGATTACTTCCTACGGTTACTTCTACACCGACATATAGGAATATGGCGAGCATGCCCAGCACAAGTTGTGGATATTTCATTGCTCCCCAACCTCTTTCGTCTTTTTTAGCACTCATATTAAAAGAGAGTAATCCAATGATCACTACGCACAATGCGCCAAACAGCCAGTACATTCTATTTCTTTCCAATGGGGCCTTGAGATCATCATGAGTTGTCTGTGTATTGTTTTTTAGAGTAGTAACTTGTGCAATTTGCGTGGCAGCGGTCGGATTAGGAACAGTACCTAATGAATCAATTTGTTTGGTATATCCTCCTATGACCGTTTCGAGTCTTGCTACTTCTTTAGCTTCAACACTTCTGTAGCTCGCAAATACAGGCACAAACATTATTATTAATAACCCTGACATTATAAGCAATCCGTAAAAAGCCTTTGTAGCCTTTTCAGTTGGTTCCTTTATAATTCCTGCAGGTACTTTTTTTGAGAAATGGAACAAAGATGCTGCTGCAATAAATAATGCACCTACGCAGCAATACAATATTATAACCTTTGATAATCCCAATGCCGCAATCTCTTCATCTGAAATAGCTTTAGCGGTGCCGAATAATGCGAGAGCGATCACCAATGGTCCTATTGTAGTACCAAATGAATTAATCGCTCCTCCCAAGGTGATTCTAGACGTACCTGTAGCCGGATCTCCTAAGGCTGAAGCGAATGGTTGAGCAGCCGTTTGCTGAACAGAGAAGCCCAATGCAACAATAAATAAACCTACAAGCATACCTGCAAAAGCATTAGCATTCACTGCAATGATCATAGCTGCAGCGCCAACTGCAGAAAATAATAAACCGTATACGATACTTTTCTTGTACCCCCATTTGCCTACGAGGTCATGTCCTCCGAATGCTCCGTAAGCAAATAAGCCTAATGCTCCTATATAATAAGCTGTATAAAATGCAAAGTCAATTAACTGAGATTGAAACTGGTCCAATGAAAAATAGTGCTTGCAAAAAGGTATAAAAACACTATTGCCGGAAGCGATAAATCCCCAAAAGAAAAAAACGGTGACAAGTGTCGTCAGGCCTCCATAGTTTGTTGGGATTGGGCCTTTATTTTCAATGTTAATATCTTGTGTAACGGACATTGTTTATACTTGAATAAATTATTATTGGTAAAAAATCTTACCAAGATAAATTAATTATATTCAATATAACAAATTATATTTTAACTATTTGGCAATATTATGTTTTTCAATGACTTGAATACTCACACTAGAATTAGAATAAAAGTCGGTAAGTAAAAAGATAATACAATCTTCAATATTAGGACTTTTAAAAGCTTTAATTGCCAACTTTGAATTAAGCCAAAAATAGCATAGATGAGACAATTTTAATATTCATTTTATTTAATAAATATTAAAAAATGTTAGAAATTATATTTCTGAATATTATCAATCAATTGTGCCGACTTGTATCTTCTGATTAAAATCTTGGGCTAGTAAACCCTAAAGACTGCATTCCTGTTTGTATTTCGGGAGCAGACATAAGCAAATCCCAAATCAATTTTGTTCTGTGATTCTCAATCATGACTACTATCGGTCCTTGGTCAATAGCAAGAGTAGACTTTGCAAACCAATTATTATGGAGCGAAAATCCATCATAAAAGCCCATAGGTCCCCATAGTTTATTGCCCAATTTGTAATAAAAGAAACGCATAGCTTGCATGCTTTCTTCCGGAGTATATGGCATAGAGGAGATAGCCGCTGTGGGCGTAATGACACTGACGTCATTAGAAGGTGAACTGGCGGTATATCCATTTGAAATATCTCCGGCTGTGAGTCCCCAACACTCAGCGCTGTACCCATAGTATTTTTTAGGATTTGCTATGCAATATGCCCTGTTGATAAGGGTATGAGCCTTTGTTTGTTCACCATAATCTGCGTAATCATCTTTCAACCCATTCGGATCAATGCCCAGAAATGTATAGTGCTCGAAAAATAATGGACCACCTGTTCCATTTCCCAATGGAAGGTTGATAGAATAGGCTGGTTTGTTATTTTTTATGCCTCCATTGCTGGCCCATCCCTTATGATAAACTTCTGTCGGAATAGCATGAGTAGGACTGCTGGTAGCAAGCAAATATGTAATCAGACATTCATTCCAGCCTCGGATCTGCAGGTTCATGATCCATGCTTTGTCTGGGCTCCAATGCCAGTATAACACATCTTCATTGTTTTTTCTGAACCAACTCCATTCTACATTTGACCATAAGGTATTGATGTCATCACGTATCTGTGTTTCAGATGGATTATTCCCATCGAAATATTGTCTCAACGTCAAAAGACCTGCCATCAGAAAAGAAGTTTCTACGAGATCCGCACCGTTATCGTTGGCACTAAATGGTATAGTTTTTCCTGTGGAGCCGCTAAACCAATGTGGAAACGCACCATGATAAGTATCCGTTTTATTTAATAAAAAATCAACTATTAATTTTGACCTTTCCAAGCCTTCTGATTTAGTGATAAAACCTCTTTCTATTCCCACAGGTATTGTCATAAGGCCGAAACCGCTTCCTCCACTTGTCACAAGATCTCCTGACGAATTGCGCTCACGTGCCAATCCGGAGACCGGATGTCCGAATTCCCAAAAATAGGCAAATGTTCTTCGTTGAACTGAATCCAGCAAGCCTTCATCGCTAATTCTTGGGAATTTATCCGAAGGATCAAGCAAGGTATAGAATTCAAAATCGAATTCATTATTCAAGGTGATGTTGTCAATGCTTTTTAGTTCACTTCCAATGATAACCTCATATTTTGTAAGATAATTTAAAGGTTGAACAGGTGTCATTGAGATAGTAGAATCAGTCACTGAAATATTAAGTGAATTGCTATACCCAGAAATTCTAACATTGCCATCTACAGTTTTAATATCAACTTTTTTATTGAATTTAAATACGAAAGATGGTGTCAGACCTATGCCTCTTTGGCCATTTGCACTGTTTCCATTTAAAGTAGCAGATTCGACACTAAAAGAACCTGCGGGTATTGGGTCATCATCTTTTTTACAACTTAGAATACTAAATATTATAAATAAAAAAACTGTCAGCCTCAAAATCATATAAAATTAAATTTGCTTGTAGAAATAGAACGAGATTTATGGTGATATGTTGGCTATTCAGATTTTTTAAACTCGAAACCAAGTTTAGTCAAACCATTTTGGACGTCTTTATTTTTCATAAATAATTTCCATAATAATCCTGTCCTATAATTTTCGATCATTACAATTATTGGTCCCTGATCAATAGCTAAATGTGAATCTGCAACATAGCCTGTCTGCGGACTGAAAGAATCTGCAAAACCATACTTTGTCCATATTTTATCTCCTAGATCCTCATAAAAATGACGCAATGCAGCCATGGATTCCTTTGGTGTATAAGGAAAAGAAGACAGTGATGCAGTGGGTGAAATATATCCAAGATCATTGGTTGGCGAATGTGCACTATATCCTTCCATGTTGTCACCGGCAGTTAGCCCCCAACAATTTGCACCATAACCTTTATATTTCTTGGGATTATCCACACAATAATCGTAGTTGATCAATGAATGATTCTGATTTTGAACCCAATAATCTGCATATCTATCCTTCAATCCACGAGGATCTAAACCCATAAAAGAATAATGTGAGAAAAATAAAGGTCCTCCATAATCAAAGCCCAAGGGCAATTTATGTCCATAAAATTCTTTTCCGTTTTTAAAGAAATTGCTCATAGCCCATCCTTTGTGATAGACTTGAGGATCGATCGGATAAGTCGGACTGGACGCCGCCAGAACATAAGTGACCAGACATTCATTGTAACCTCGGATCTCAAAATCCATCGCCCAGCCACAATTGGGGCTCCAGTGCCAGTATAATACGTTTTGTCCATCTTTTGTATACCAGTTCCATTCAGCCTCACGCCAAGTCCAGTTGATCTTCGCTCTCAGTTGTTTTTCCACAGAATTGTTCTGATCAAAATATTCTGCAACACATAGCAAGCCTTGAAACATAAAGGCAGATTCTACAATATCGCCGCCATCATCTTTCCTCCCAAACGGCCGGACCTTGCCTGAAGGGCTCTCCCACCAATGTGGAAACATGCCATGAAAACTATCTGCCTTTCTGATATAATTGACGATTTTGAGCAATCGCTCTGCTCCTTCTTCTCTTGTGATCCATTTTCGCTCAACCGCGACTATGATGGCCATGACGCCGAAGCCACTGCCTCCACTTGCTAAAACTTCACTGCCGTAGTCAGTTACGTTGCTTCTTTCTCTGGCGAGACCTGAGACCGGATCGGCAAAGTCCCAAAAGTATCTAAAAGTT
>Ga0209582_1001282_pt1 | contig 12563 bp, 6 predicted proteins | sample KloWWTmetKNB5Kit_FD_187176 | JGI IMG/M metagenome (GOLD analysis project Ga0209582, IMG submission 187176) | Active sludge microbial communities from Klosterneuburg, Austria, studying microevolution and ecology of nitrifiers - Klosterneuburg... | ecosystem: Engineered > WWTP > Aerobic digester >...
AATCCCGATGCGTTCATTTTCCTCGGGGATAATATTTATGGCGACACAGACAATATGGATACACTGCGGAACAAATACGAACGGCTGGGTGCAAAACCTGAGTACCGGCAATTAGCCGCAGCGACCCAAATTTTTGCTACCTGGGATGACCATGATTTTGGACGCAATGATGCAGGCAAATATTACCCGTATAAAAAAGAATCCAAAGAGATATTCATGGAATTCTTTAAAGAGCCGGCTAACAGTGATCGCAGAAAGCATGATGGTATTTATAAAGCAGAATACCTGCAAGAGGGTGATAAGATTATTCAGCTGATCCTGCTGGATGTTCGCAGTTTCAGAAGTGATTTACTGTTATTTGACAAAGAAAACAAGGAATTACAAGCCAGGTATTTTTATCCGCTGGATTATCAACCGCACACTGTACCCGATAGTACTTTGCTGGGAGATGACCAATGGAAATGGTTGGAGGAAGAATTGAAAAAGCCGGCTGACCTGCGTTTGATCTGCAGTGGTTCACAATTCGGGATTGAATTTAATGGTTATGAGGCCTGGGCTAATTTCCCACTTGAGCAAAAACGTATGCTGGAATTAATTAAAAGCACAAAGGCAAACGGAGTGCTGTTCCTTTCAGGTGATGTGCATTATGCAGAAATTTCCAGGTTGGAAACAGATGGATTGTATCCGATATATGATATAACATCAAGTGGTATTACTTCTACCTGGAGCTTTGCCACTCCTAATAAAAACAGGATCGAAGGGCCGGTGATGGATAATCATTTTGGATTATTAACCATTGAATGGGAAAAGGATCCTGTGATCAGGATGGAGATCATCGATAAGAATAAGAACAACCGGATTGAATACACTATAAACAAAAGCCAGATTCAGTTCAAATAAGCTTTCAGTAATAATTAAAAATTAACAGATGAAAAGAGCAGTTTTAATCTTGATTGTTATCAGTGCCTTACTTGCGGGGAAAGAAGTTACAGGTCAGACAACTAACAATGCCAAAATGAAATCTTTTATTGATGCATTGATGAAAAAAATGACCCTGGAAGAAAAGATAGGCCAGTTGAATTTACCTGGTAGTGGTGATATTGTTACCGGTCAGGCACAGAGTTCTGACATCGCCAAAAAGATCAAAGAAGGAAAAGTAGGCGGCCTGTTTAATATAAAGTCAGTGGCTAAGATCCGGGATGTACAGAAAGTAGCGGTTGAGCAAAGCCGCTTAAAGATCCCGATGATCTTCGGTATGGATGTAATTCATGGTTATGAAACAGTATTTCCAATTCCATTGGGACTGAGCTGTACCTGGGATATGAATTTAATTGAGCGTAGTGCCCGGATTGCTGCGATAGAAGCAAGTGCCGATGGTATCAACTGGACATTTTCGCCAATGGTAGATATTGCCCGTGATGCCCGCTGGGGTAGAATTGCCGAAGGAAGTGGTGAAGATGCGTATCTCGGTTCTCAAATTGCTAAAGCCATGGTAAAAGGTTACCAGGGAAACGACCTGTCAAAAAATAATACGATCATGGCTTGTGTAAAGCATTATGCATTGTATGGAGCAGCAGAGGCAGGCCGTGATTATAATACAACAGATATGAGCCACCAGCGGATGTATAATGAATACTTCCCGCCTTACAAAGCTGCTGTTGAGGCAGGTGCCGGAAGTGTAATGGCATCTTTCAATGAAGTGGATGGTATTCCCGCAACGGCGAATAAATGGCTGATGACAGATGTACTGCGTAAACAATGGGGTTTTAAAGGGTTTGTCGTAACAGATTATACCGGTATTAATGAAATGATCGATCATGGTATTGGTGATTTACAAACAGCTTCTGCAAGGGCTTTGATGGCAGGGATTGATATGGACATGGTAGGAGAAGGAATTCTCCTAACGACGCAGAAATCTCTGAAAGAAGGGAAAGTAACATTGGCACAGATCAATGCTGCCTGCAGGAGAATATTAGAAGCAAAGTATATGCTGGGGTTATTTGATGATCCATATAAATATTGTGATGAGAACAGGGCTAAAACAGAAATATTTACGGCAGCTCACCGTAAGGAGGCCAGGAGTACTGCTGCACAAAGTTTTGTGTTGCTAAAGAATCAGAACAATGTATTGCCTTTGAAAAAGGCAGGAACCATCGCTTTGATCGGGCCATTGGCAGATAACAAAGAAAATATGCCCGGTACCTGGAGTGTGGCGGCTAATTTTGATAAAGCGACATCAGTATTAACTGGTTTAAAAGAAGTGGTGGGTGATAAAGTGAAGATATTACATGCAAGAGGTTCCAACCTTGATGAGGACAGTTTATTCGAAGAGAGAGCCGGTATGTTTGGTAAATCATTACGTCGTGACAGTCGCCCGGCTAATGTTATCCTGCAGGAAGCATTGGACATCGCTAATCAGTCAGATGTAATAGTAGCTGCTTTAGGCGAATCATCTGAAATGAGTGGAGAATCATCCAGCCGATCTGATATTCAAATACCAAAACTGCAACAGGATTTATTAAGAGCATTATTGAAGACGGGCAAACCTGTGGTATTGGTATTATTTACCGGCCGGCCACTGGCATTGAAATGGGAAAATGAAAATGTGCCTGCCATATTGAACGTATGGTTTGGTGGCAGCGAAGCAGGATATGCTATTGCTGATGTTTTGTTCGGGGATGTTAATCCTTCCGGAAAGCTTAGCACTACTTTCCCGCAGAATGTAGGACAGGTTCCTATCTTCTATAATCATAAGAACACAGGCCGCCCTTTGGAGGAAGGAAAATGGTTCTCTAAGTTCCGTTCTAATTACCTGGATGTAAGTAATGATCCGGTTTATCCTTTTGGTTACGGATTAAGCTATACCAGTTTCAGTTACAGTGATATCAAATTAAGCAGTGCTTCATTAAAGGGAAACCAGTCATTAACTGCGTCAGTTACTGTTACCAACTCAGGTAAATATGATGGGAAAGAAGTGGTGCAATTGTATATCCGTGATATGGTAGGCTCGGTAACGAGGCCGGTAAAAGAGCTAAAGGGTTTCCAGAAAATTGACCTGAAAGCCGGCGAGACCAAAACGGTTACATTTAATATTACTCCAAATGATCTTAAGTTTTATAATTACGATTTGAAGTTTGACTGGGAGCCCGGCGAATTTCAGATTATGATCGGTGGTAATTCAAGAGATGTGAAAGTGGGTAAAGTAAACTGGATAAAATAAGCAAAGGGCCGGATGTTTTAATTTAAAATGAAAGTCAGCGCAAATGGAAAAAACGAGAATACTCCTGGGGTTATTATTATTGCCATTTGCTGTTTCATCGCAAGGGCTTATTATAAATACCTTTAACCGGAATACTACCAGTCTGAATGGTGAATGGAATTATATTGTTGATCCCTATGAAACGGGGTATTATAATTTTCATTCTGAGATCTATGATCAGAAAAATGCAGGTTCTCCGTCAGCCTTTTATAATAATTACCATGCAAAAAATAAAGCAGAGCTGGTTGAATATGATTTTGATAAATCACCGGTTATGGTAATTCCGGGTGATTGGAATACACAAAAAGAAAATCTCTTTTACTACGAAGGCACTGTCTGGTTCAAGCGGTCTTTTGATTATGCACTCAAAGAAAAAAACAGGTTATTTGTGTATTTCGGTGCAATCAATTACAAGGCTGATGTGTACCTGAATGGAATAAAATTGGGTACTCATGAGGGAGGATTTACGCCGTTTAATTTCGAGATTACTGCTGTTGTAAAACCTGCTGGTAATTACCTGGTAGTAAAAGTAGATAACAAACGATTCAGGGAGGCAGTGCCAACGATGAATACAGATTGGTGGAATTACGGGGGCATTACAAGGGATGTGATACTAATAGAAGAACCACCTGTATTTGTTCAGGATTATGCGATTCAACTAAAGAAGGGAACTCAAAACCTGATTGCCGGGTATGTGAAATTAAATGGGCTAACTGGTGGAGAAAATGTTACGATCAGTATACCGGAGTTAAAAATCGAAAAGAATATCACTGTATCAAATAATGGGTATACCCCATTTGAGATCAGGACTGATAAGCTGCAGTACTGGTCTCCGTCGAATCCAAAACTCTATGAAGTTTCTATAAAAACATCCCGGCAGACGCTAAAGGATAATATTGGGTTTAGAACAGTTGAGACAAAAGGAGCAGATATCCTGATCAATGGTATGCCTGTCTTTTTAAAAGGCATCTGTATGCATGAAGAATATAAAGGCAGACGGGCAAACAGTGAAGCTGATGCACGGGCAATGTTGACCTGGGCCAAAGAACTGGGTTGTAATTTTATCAGGCTTGCACATTATCCGCATAATGAATACATGCTGAAAATGGCAGATAAGATGGGGTTGATGGTCTGGGAAGAGATCCCTGTTTACTGGACCATTGATTTTGGAAACGAATCGACTTATAATAACGCAAAGAATCAGCTGACCGAAGTTATTACGAGAGATAAAAACAGGGCATGTGTTATCATCTGGTCGATGGCAAATGAAACACCGCTTTCTGACAAGAGAAATTATTTCCTAAAGAATCTCGTAAATCATGCCAGGTCACTTGACTCAACAAGATTGATCAGCGCAGCACTTTTGACCAGGGGGGAAAAGGGAGTTGGAATTATTGACGATAAAATTGGGGAGTACCTGGATATAGTTGCTTTCAATCAATACAGGGGATGGTATGGCGGTGATCTGGCAACTGCACCGGATGCAAAATGGGTAACACCTTATAATAAGCCTGTTGTTGTATCTGAATTCGGGGGGGATGCCAAACAAGGATTGCATGGTGACAGGGAAGAACGCTGGACAGAGGAATACCAGGAATATCTGTATCAGCAAAACCTGCTGATGATTGAAAAGATGCCAAACATCCGGGGGATAAGCCCCTGGATATTGACTGACTTCCGGTCGCCACGAAGGATGTTACCGGGCATACAGGATGGTTTTAACCGGAAAGGATTGATTGCGGACAACGGGATGAAGAAAAAAGCATTCTTTATCCTCCGGGAGTTCTATAAGAAAATATCGCTGAAGTATAAATAGGTTCACTCAAATGTTCAATGAAACAACTCCTTACATTCTTTATAGCACTAGTACTTTGCTTCAACGGGTTTGCCCAGCGTCCATTTTTATTGTATTCACCCGATTCGGCACTACGGCTTGAAATTATTACAGGAACTCAATTAGCATATAAGCTATTTGCAGGTACACAGTTACTGCAATCGTCTTCTTCTGTTGACCTGAAGCTGGACAATGGTTTGCAACTTTCTGATAAGTTGGTAGTATCGATGTACAAGTACAGAAAAGTTAATGAGCTGGTTAACGTGGCAGTGCCTTATCGCAGGCCGGTCATTTCTAATCACTACCAGCACCTGGAGTTGATTTTCAAACAGCCATTCTCCGTTGAATTTCGTTTGTACAATAATGGTATGGCCTACCGGATAGGTACCCGGTTTAAGGATTCAATTATTATAAAATATGAAACGGCAATTTTCGATGTAGACAGTCAGTCCGTTGTATGGTTTCCTCATATTGATAAACGACCTGAAGCGGATCGCTTTCATACCAGTTTTGAAGGCATTTATAAAAAGGAACTATTATCAGGGATACCTGATAGTATGCTGACCTATGCACCCGTGACTTTATCGTTGCCGAACGGGTATCATTTGTCTATTACCGATGCCAATTTGTATGATTATCCCGGAATGTTTTTACAAACGGCAAATTCAGGGTTACAAGGTGTTTTTGCTCCATATCCCCTCAGGGAAGTGATGACCGAAGGCGAATTCCCTCAATTTATGGTTACCGAAAGGGCTAATTATATTGCCAAAATAAAAGGTACAAGAATGTTGCCCTGGCGAGCCGTACTGGTAGCAAAAAATGATATTGATCTCCCGGAAAATGATATGATCTACCTGCTTGGCGATCCAACTACTCTCACTGATTTTTCATGGATCAGGCCGGGTAAAGGGACAGATGAATGGATCACAGGGATCAATTTATTTAATGTACCATTTGAAGCAGGTATCAATACTGCTACTTATAAATACTATATTGATTTTGCCAGGCGATTCGGCTTTGACCAGGTAATGTTGGATGCGGGCTGGAGTGATTACAGGGATCTTTTTAAGATCAATCCCAACCTGGACATGGATGAACTGGTTGCTTATGCGAAGAAAAATGATGTTAAACTGATGCTATGGACACTTTGCTCCACTTTAGATAAACAACTGGATGCTGCGTTGGCACAATTCAACAAATGGGGAGTGTCATCCATCATGACTGATTTTATGGACAGGGATGATCAGCCAATGGTAAATTTTTATCATCGTATTGCAAAAGCCTGTGCGGAGCATAAAATTTCCATCATGTTTCATGGAGCTTTTCCACCAAAAGGATTTAACCGGACATGGCCCAATGCCATTACACAGGAAGGAGTGTTGGGAGCAGAATGGAATATCTGGAGTGACCTGGCTACTCCCGAGCACAATGTGGCCATTGCGTATACCCGGATGCTGGCTGGTCCGCTGGATTATGAACCCGGGTTATTACTGAATGCACAAAAAGACCAGTTCCGGCCTATTGGTAAAAATCCGATGAGTATCGGAACACGATGTCATCAACTGGCAATGTTTGTGGTATACGACAGCCCGCTTCAAATTTTCAGTGGTAATATCAGCCAGGGATTAAAAGAACCAGTCTTTATGGAATTCCTCGGCAGTATTCCAACAACCTGGGATGAAACAAGAATTTTGCAGGGAAAGATCGGTGAGTATATTATTACAGCCAGAAGGAAAGGAAATGATTGGTTTATAGCGGGACTGAATAATAGTGTGGCAAGGGAAATAGATTTGTCATTTGATTTTATAACAGAGGGAGATTATAAAATGATTGTCTGTAAAGATGGATTGAATGCACATAATTATGGAAGTGATTATGTTTTGAACGAAATGTTGGTAAATAAATCAACTGAGTACAATTTAAAAATGGCTCCCGGTGGAGGATTTCTGGTTAAATTAGTTTCTAAAACGAAGTAATGGATTCAAGGAAAATAATAAAAGCTATTATAGGGGCAGGTATTGGTTTATTATTTTCCTGTTCACCGACAAGAAAAAATAGCATGAGTCCGACATTTGCTGCTAACCCGGTTGTTGCTCATCGTGGAGCCTTTAAGAAGAACAGCCTTCCCGAAAATTCTATTGCATCGTTAAAAGAAGCGATTCGTTTAGGTTGTACCGGTTCTGAATTTGATGTGAGGATGACGGCAGATGACTCCCTGATCATTAATCATGATCCGCATTTCAATAAATTAGAGATTGAAAAAACAACTTATTTAGAGTTGACGCAATTTAAACTGTCAAATGGTGAAAAATTGCCGACACTAACCGATTATATATTGGCTGGTCTTGATAAAAACCTGCAAACAAGACTGGTATTGGAGATCAAGCCATCAGGTGTCAGCAAGGAAAGGGGTAAGCAGATTGCAGAAAAGGTAGTAAAGCTGGTTAAAGAACTGAATGCTGGTGCCCCGATAGTCTATATCAGCTTTGATTATGACATCTTGAAAAGGGTAATTGAGCTTGATCCAAAAGCGTCAACTCAATACCTTAATGGTGATAAATCTCCTGCCCAGTTAAAAGCAGATCGTATTGACGGGGCAGACTATCATTTCACCGTTTTTAAAAAAAATCCTGACTGGATTGAACAGGCAAAAAAGAATAAGATCATATTAAATGCCTGGACAGTGAATGATGCCGCGACCATGGACTGGCTATTGGCCAATGGGTTTGATTTTATTACCACAAATGAGCCGGAGTTACTTTTTGAAAGAGCAAAACTGTCACCAATAATCTCAGGCAATTAATTGATTTACGCAGCAGTTAGCAGGAATTAACCAGGGCCTATTTTTTTTACCGAATCCCTGATTATCAACTTTGAATTAAGCACTACATTTTTGGGCTTTATTCTGGTGCTTTTGCCAAACTGGTTAAAGAGCATTTTAAGCGCTACATCGCCGATGTTTTCATTCATATGCGAAACTGTTGTCAGCGGTGTATATAATAAATCTGAATACTCCTGTTCATCAAAGGAAATAATTGATAAGTCATTTGGTATTTGTACTCCTTCTTCTTTTAATGCCTTTAATATCCCTAAAGTAATTTGGTTTCCCATGGAAATGATAGCAGTAATTTTACTTTTTGCAAGATGTTTAATTAATTTTTTTGCACAAGTGTAACCATTGTTGAAACCAAAATCTTCGCCCATCACCAGGGATGGGTCAAAGTGGATTTTATTATTTTTTAATGCTTGCTTGTAACCATTTACCCGTTGGTTATTTGGTGAGGTGCCTACAATCCCCTGGAAACAGGCAATTTTTTTATGCCCGTTATTTATTAAATACTGGGTAGCTTCCAGCGACCCTTCAAAATCATTAGAAGAAATGTATGGTAAATTCACACCTTCAAAGAACCGGTCAATCAAAACCACCGGGGTACCGCTTTTGGAAGCTTTTTGTAAATGTTCTGATTCCAGGCCAATGGGGGCTATTATTATTCCGTCCACCATCCAGCTCTGCAGTAAGGCAATAGATTTTTTTTCAACTTTAATGTCATCATTACTATTACAAAGGAAGATATTATAATGGTGCTTCCTGGCTTCTTTTTCTATTCCTAATGCAAGCTGGGCAAACCAGGTATTGGTGATATCCGGTAAGATTAGCCCAATGGTAGATGATTTTTTTAAGCGAAGCCCTTTTGCAATATTGTTGGGTCTGTAGTTTAATTTATCCGCTGTAGTTGTTACTAATTCAATTGTTTTTTTACTGATCCTGAATTGCTCTCCCAGGCCATTCAAAACCCTTGAGATGGTTGTTACAGAAACACCCAGGGTTTTTGCCATCGATTGTATGGTAACGTTATTTTTTTTCATTCCGAAAGTGATCCGTTTTGCAAAAAGGAAGGGAATGGGTAGTCATAAAAGTAGTGGTTAGGAGGCTTAAAATGAGTTTTTGTTAAAGAAATGGCAAATTTATTTTGGCGAAATTAAATAAAGTTCTAACTTGCTCAAACGATTGTGCAAAATGCTCAAACGTTTGAGCATTTTGCACAATCGAAAGACTTATTTTTTTAAACGCAAAACGACTGCATATGAAAAAAATCGTACAAGGAGGTTCCCTTTTCTTTCTTTTACTAATTTCATCATTGGCCTGGTCTCAAAACAAAACAGTTACAGGCAGAATTATTGGAGAAAATGGAATTGGAGTTTCCAAAGCATCAGTATTGGTTCAGGGCACCCGAATCGGTGTCACAACTAATGAAAGGGGCGAGTTTACAATTTCTGTCCCTTCTTCAGCTACCATACTTGTTATTAGTTCCGTTGGGTACGGCACAGTGGAAGAACCTATTAACGGAAGAACTGCAATTGAGATTACACTTAAGCCTGGTGTACAGGAAATGCAGGAGGTTGTTGTTACAGCCTTAGGATTAAAAAGAGAGGAGAAGGCACTGGGATATGCTGTTCAAAAGGTGTCCGGAGAAAGTTTACAGCGAGTTGCTGGTTTGGATGTTGCTACATCCCTTACCGGTAAAGTAGCAGGGGTATTGGTTAGAAACTCACCAGATTTCGCAGCTGTTCCCCTTGTTACAGTTCGTGGAGAAAACGCTTTATTGGTTATCGATGGTATAGCTTATCAAAATAAAACTTTAACTGATATTTCCGCTGAAGATATTGAATCTGTAAGTGTTTTGAAAGGCGCAACTGCTTCGGCTTTGTATGGTTTTCGTGGTGCAAACGGTGCCATTTTGATTACCACCAAAAACGGCAGTTCGAATAAAGCAGGAGTAACTATAGATTATACAACCAATACAATGTTCACTGCGGGTTTCCTGGCTATCCCTGAGAAACAAGCTGTGTATGGTCGTGGAGGTAGTGGTATTTATGCCCTCAACTCAGATCAGTCCTGGGGTCCAAAAATGGACGGATCTATGCAAAATCAGTGGGATCCGGTTTCGAAAACTTTTACAGTAAGGCCTTACCTGCCTGTTGGTAAAGACAATTTCAAAAATTTCCTGGAACAAGGATATGTAACCAACAATAATTTGAATATTGGTTATCAAAAGGATAAAATTTCACTCAGGAATTCTTTTAACTGGACGGAAAATAAAGGCCGCTATCCGAATTCCAAATTGCAAAAATATACTTACTCCTTTGGTGCTGACCTTAACTACGATAAGTTTAAAATGAGCACCAATTTATCGTATGCTAAAAAAGCCTCTAAAAATATCGGGTCCAACGGGTATACTTCCTATGATCCGATGTATAGCATATTGATCTGGTCGCCTGTTGATTGGGATCTCAGTCTTTACAAAAATAATTATTGGATCAAGCCGGGTGAAATTCAAAACAACCATTTTGGATTAGTCCCTGGCGGTACCATTGATAATTATGCCGGTGTTAATCAAAACAATCCTTACTTCGACCGTTACGAAAAAACAAATGAAATTTCCCGTGACATTTTTAATGCAGACTTGACCATGAGTTATCAATTAACGACTTGGTTAAAAGCTACAGTTCGTTCAGGGGTTGACTTCTACAAAGAAACAGGAAAGTTAAGGTCTTCATGGGGTTCTTATCTTTCTTCCGGTAATACAGGGGTCCCCGGCGCCGATTACAGCGGCTGGAATGGTGGAAGAAAGGGGCAGTATAATATAGGAGTAAGTAATGGGTTTAGCAATAACACCGATTTTATGCTGACCGGTGACCGGAAATTCAACAAGTTTACTGTGGAATATCTTGCCGGGGGAACAATTTTCTACAGGCGGGATGAAAATATGAATGCAAGTACTCAAGGTGGTATTTCCGTTCCCGGTTTCTTCTCGATCAAAGCGTCTGTTAATCCTGCCCAGGTATCACAGTCTACATACGCACAGCAGGTAAATTCTGTGTTTGGCCGTGCAGCTGTTTCCTGGAACAAAATGGTATTTTTGGAAGCAACCGGCCGTAACGACTGGAGTTCTACACTGGCAAAATCTCAACGTTCTTATTTTTATCCATCTGTGGCAACAAGTTTTATTGTTTCAGAACTGTTACCTAATACAAGACAATGGCTCGATTTATTAAAACTCAGAGGCTCCTGGACCTTGTCAAAAAGGCCTGCTTCTATTTATGAAATAAACAGCAGTTATTCTATCAGTGCTGCAACCTGGGGTGCATTGAATGGTGCTGGGGTTCCCGGCAATTTATACTCACCAACCATTGCGCCAACAAGTTCTGAAACATACGAGCAGGGTTTACAGGCTATGTTCCTGAAAAACCGTATCATGCTGGATGTGTCACACTACACAAAAAGAGTTTTCGACCGTATTACTACAGTTGGGTTAACGGGAGCTTCTGGTTATGGTGGCCTCGTTACTAATTTTGGTGAAGAAATAACAAGACGAGGATGGGAAGTAATTCTTAATGGCTCTCCTATTAAAAATAAAGACTGGCAATTGGATTTAGGTATTAACTGGTCAACGTTTGCCAGTTACTATACTAAGTTAGACCCTGTCTATTCAGTTAACAAGCCATGGGTAAAAGTTGGAGAACGGGCTGATCATTTTATCAGCAGGGATTTTCAGCGTGTCCCTTCCGGAAAGGGTGACCAATCAGGAGCTCTTATACATAATAGCGGCGGAAGGCCAATCGTTCACGGATATGATGTATTATTTGGCTACTACGATCCAAAATTTATCTGGGGTACCAATGCCAATTTAAGGTATAAGAATTTAAGATTCTTCCTGTCTTTTGATGGTGTAAATGGCGGACTGGCAAACACAAGAACGGAAAGTTATATGTGGCAGTCAGGTGTTCATCCAAATTCACTTTCACCAGAAAGAGCGTTAGATGTTGCCACACCAGGTTCTAATAACTACATGGGCCAAGGTGTAATAGTGGTATCCGGCGCAGCTACTTATGATGCGAATGGTAATATCTTAACCGACACCCGTGTTTTTGCTCCTAATAATATAAAAACTACCTACAAACAATATATGATCGATTTGCACAACAGTAGTGCATGGGGTGGTAATGGAAGCAAAGCAGATACTTATTCCAGAACTTTTTTCAAACTACGTGAGATTTCTTTATCGTACAACGTGCCGGCTAAACTGTTGCATAAAGTGGCAAAAGCTGCTTCCATTAGCTTAATAGGACAAAATGTACTGCTGAAAGCAAAACAGTTTAAATATTCTGATCCTGACGGTGGTAATGAAGATTTTGCTGACCCATCAACAAGGTATCTCGGCTTTAAAATTAATTTCACTTTCTAAAAAATTGTAGCAATGAAAAAAATACATTATATACTGCTTGCAACAATTTCTTTTACCATTGCAAGTTCATGTAAAAAGTTTGATCAGTTAAATACCAACCCGGATGTACCCACATCTGTTTCACCCGATTTGCTTGCCACAACGGTATTGAAAAGTACATACCGGTTTTGGAATCCAAATCCAACAGATTGGGGTACTGCACAGTTATGGAGTAAGCATTGTA
>Ga0209582_1001283_pt1 | contig 12558 bp, 7 predicted proteins | sample KloWWTmetKNB5Kit_FD_187176 | JGI IMG/M metagenome (GOLD analysis project Ga0209582, IMG submission 187176) | Active sludge microbial communities from Klosterneuburg, Austria, studying microevolution and ecology of nitrifiers - Klosterneuburg... | ecosystem: Engineered > WWTP > Aerobic digester >...
TTTACCTATTTTTATCCCGTTTAATTCTAAACAGGCAAATGACTTTTATGAATTTAAAAAGTTTACCATTTTTATTGTGCATCTGTCTATCATGGACCAATCTGATTGGACAAGATATTCACTTTACCAGATTCTATGATGCACCGATTACCTTGAATCCGGCTAAAACAGGGGATTATCTAGGTACCTTCAGAGCTGGTGGTATCATACGGGATCAAAACTATAATCTTTCACATGTATATGTCACGCCTTCCGTTTATGTAGATGCGCCCATCATAAAAGGATTTAGAGCTAATCATTGGGTAGGTGTAGGATTAACATTTCTTCAGGATCAGGCAGGAGCTGCAGGTTTGAAAACCTCAAATTTTACCGGTTCAGCGGCATATCACATCGGTTTGAATAAGGATTTAACATCCTCAATAACCATTGGAGCCTCTTATGGTCTGGTCGCAAGATCTGTAAGTGATAAAAATAAGATCTTATTCGAAGATGGGATCAACAATCCTGTGCCATCAACAGATCTCATGAGCATCAATGATCAGAAAGTAAATTATGGGGACATTAACGCAGGTCTGCAATATACCCTAGGACTTCAGGAAGGTGGTGTAGTAAAGATGGGCTTTGCCGTCATGCATATAAACAAACCGAAATATGGCTTGGTCACATCAAGTGCAAGCCGAATGCCAATGCGCTTTAATATATATGGTACGGCTGATGCACCTATTGCAGAGAAAATTGACATAATACCTGCATTATATGTCAGCACGATGGCAGGCCAAAGAGATATCGCCCTTCAAATCGCCGGAGGTTATAAATTAAATAGCTTAAAGGGCAATCGAATCATTGGTGGAGTGGGATACAGGTTTGGAGATGCGGTCCAACTTCTTGCAGGAATGGATATTAAGAACACAAAAATAGGTATATCTTATGATATCACCTTGAACGCTATCAAACCTACAGGCGGCTTTGAACTATCAGTGAGTCATATTTTCATGATTTACAAAAAGCCAAAAGACAACCCCGTAATTTTATGTCCAAGAATCTAAAGTTTAAAAAAACATTCATGAAGGTTTTAACCATTATTATATGTATACCTATGTTGGTATTTGGAGGAGCACTACTTGCTCAGCCTTTGACAACAATTCCTTATCAGGCTCATTTGGAAAAAGCATCAGAATATTCTGAAACCAATAATTATGCCAGCCAGTTAGATGAGTTAGAGGAAGCTTATAAGAAAAAGAGAGATAAATCTATGATTCCCCTGATGGCAGATCTCAACAATAAATTGAGAGATTATGCTAAAGCAGAGACCTTATATAAAAGGATCGTAGATGCCGATAAATCAGGTAATAACATGGAAGCAATGTTCAAATATGGACGTATGCTTAAGATGAATGATAAATATGGGGAAGCTGCTGAAGTACTAAGAAAAGTTAAAGACTCTGATGATGAAAAATGGTCATCTTTAGCTATTCTGGAACTGAAAGGGATATTATTAGCAGTTCAGACTGATTCCACTATCAATCAGGTTGCAGTAACTTCTGCAGGTCCAAAGATCAATTCTAAAAGTGGCGAATATTCTCCATTTATATTTGAAAATGAATTGTATTATACATCTACTGCTTTAGAGAATGGTGCAGATCCAGGGAAAGTATATCTTGTTAAATTATTAAAATCTCAAAGAGATAAAGAAATGGCTTGGGCTAAGCCAGTCGAGGTTAGTGCAATGCTGACAGCCTCAAGTCCCGCCCTCGGCAATGTCGCGATATCCATGCAAGATCAAGTCATGTATGTTACCAAAGTGACATTCAATGGCGAAGAAGTAGCTACTTCTAGAGTTTATTATTGCGTTCGCGATGGCAATGGTTGGTCAGATCCTGCCATTGTACAAGGCCTTCCTGACTCATCCATCGTTAAACATCCGATGCCGGGAGAATTATACGGCAGGGATGTTTTATTTTTCTCTTCTGATGCACCAGGTGGAACAGGAGGATTCGACTTGTATTATGCAACAAAGCTTTCTACTGGAGTTTTTGACTCACCAGTCAATCTGGGTTCGATGATCAATACGCCAGCTGACGAAATAACTCCGTTTTACAAGGATGGAAGATTGGTATTCGCCAGTGATGGATTGCCAAGCTTTGGAGGACTTGATCTTTATTCTACTGAATGGAATGGTACCTCATGGTCACTTCCTGTCAACATGGGTTTTGGTTACAATTCTCCGGCTGATGATATGGGATATGTGGTGGATGAAGAAGGATATGAAGGCTTTTTAGTATCGAATAGAGTAGGGACAACTTCATTGAGAGGTAAAACGTGTTGTGATGACATCTTTACTTTTCAAAAGTCAAAACCTGTCATAGACCTCGACGTATATGTTCTGGATGAAAATAAGCCTTTAAGAGGAGGTAATTTAACCATAGGAGAGCAATTCAAGCCTGAAACCAATATGACTGAAGGGAATGACAATAATTATAAATTTTCATATGAATTAGAAATCAATAAAGGCTACTTTATAAAAGTCGCTAAACTTGGCTATTTCCCTGATTCAACTTATGTTAAGACAACAGATATAAAGGTTGATACAGCTTTTGTTGTAAAGATCAATCTTGTACCAAAGCCGGAGATAGAGGTAATTAGTACGAACCAGCCGATTAGACTGAATAGTATTTATTATGACTACAATGATGCTAAGATCCTCAAAGCATCTAAGCCTGATCTTGATTATCTAAATGAGTTGATGATCCAGTATCCAACTATGGTTATTGAATTATCTTCACACACGGATTCACGTGGTAATGATGAATTTAACCAGAAGCTATCTCAACGAAGGGCTGAATCAGCTAAAAACTATTTAGTAGATAAAGGTATTGATACCGCCAGAATTCAGGCTGTAGGATATGGAGAAACTATGTTGCTTAATAATTGTGTCAATGATGCCAAGTGCACTGAGGAGGAACATCGTTTTAACAGACGTACCGAGTTCAAAATCATTTCAGGCCCCACCAGCATCGAGATCAAAAAACAAATTACAAAAGAAAGAGGTAAGGTCATAGATACCAAGACGCTCGAAACTAAGGCAAAATAATTGTCAAAATTATTTTATTCAAAATATTCAAATCTGATGGAAAGGAGAAAGTTTATCAAAAACTCAAGCATTGCTATGGGTTTGAGTACTTTAGGTCTGAATAATTTGGATTTAAGTTCGATGAATAAAAAAACTGAAAAACCTGTTGTAATTTCCACTTGGGATTTCGGACTTGCAGCAAATCAAGATGCCTGGAAAATATTGAGTAAAGGTGGAAGAGCGCTGGATGCTGTCGAACAAGGAGTAATGGTTCCGGAAGCTGATGCATCAAATTCTTCAGTTGGATTAGGTGGAGCGCCTGACAGAGATGGGAGGGTCACATTGGATGCATGTATCATGGATGAAAAGGGCAATGCCGGCTGTGTCACTGCTTTAGAACATATTGTCCACCCGATAAGTGTTGCCAGAAAAGTAATGGAAAATACCCCTCATGTTATTTTAACAGGTGAAGGTGCATTGCAATTTGCGCTGGATCAGGGTTTTAAAAAAACCGATCTACTAACTGAGAAATCCAAAAAAGAATGGCAGAAATGGTTGGAGACTTCCGATTATAAACCGGTAATAAATATTGAGAATCACGATACGATAGGGATGTTGGCCATCGATAGCAATGGTGACCTTTCAGGTGCCTGCACTACAAGTGGTCTGGCATATAAGATGCATGGTAGGGTAGGAGATTCACCGGTGATCGGAGCCGGCCTCTATGTGGACAATGAATATGGTGCTGCTGTCTGCACTGGGTTAGGAGAGGTTGTTTTGAAAAATTTGTCTTCTTTTCTAGCAGTAGAATTAATGAGAAATAAAAAATCTCCGCAAAAAGCTTGCGAAATAGCTATTGAACGGTTACTGGCTAAAACACCCAATTACAAAGATCTTCAGGTTGGAATGATCGCAATTAATAAAAAAGGAGAGACAGGTGCATATGCCATTCATCCAAATTTCACCTATGCAAAAACAAGTAACACTATCAATAAAGTATTTGAAGCAGCGCATAAAATTTAGTGTGTGGCATACAACTCATTTAGGACTTTCGCATGGAAAAATTAAGTGTAGTAATCATTGATGGAAGCGAATTGTTCGCCCAAGGAATTCAAAACCAGCTGGTTCAAAACAAAATCGCACCCTTATCCAATATTTTTATATCAACTCACAGCTCAAATGTTGATCTTCCTTCTAATATTGATTTAATTATTGTAGGTCAGGCATGTCTTGATAATATTCAGTTTGAAGATATACTCAAAAATCTTAAGTCACTTAAACAAGAATCACACGTCCTTTTAATTCCTGAGATCATCAATTCTAAAACTGCCAAAGGATTATTCTCAAATAAGTTAGTTGATGGTATAATTTCCAGAAATTGCAGTCTGAATGACTTCAGAATTGCTATCGAAACGCTTACAAAAGGAGATGTTTATATCGGACCGGACATAAGTTTGCACCAAAGTAATGAAATGACCGTGCAGGTAACTAAAAAGGATAATCCTTACTACCTACTTCAAAAACTAACTATTCAGGAGAAAAAAATTATGGAGTTGGTCATCGAAGGAAAATCATCCACAGACATCGCGCAATTATTGTTCAGATCAGTCCATACTATTAAGACTCATCGAAAGAATATGCTGCACAAACTTGGGGTTAGTAATACAATAGAGTTGATTAGCTTCCTGGATTCTGTAGATTACAACAAGTAGACTATTAAAAAAATAAAAAGAGAGAACTGATTAGATTAATCAATTCTCTCTTTAAGTACAATTATTTCTAGGTATATCTCCTTGAAGGAGCCTATTATTTTAAGATCAGGTCAATTATTTCTTTACCAAAAATACTGCAGATGCAGATTTCAAAGGTATGTTAACAGTTGGATTTAAATTTCCTCCTTTTGTAGCGCCATTGAATATCAACAAACTTCCACCGCCATTGCCGGCTTCAGCTATGTAAGCGATATCTTTTGAACTATCATATGCCACATCAACAGGATTTCCAAGTAGAGTAGCAGCTCCTGAAACTCTTGTTTGTTGTGCTAATGTAATCATACCTCCGTTAGAAGCTCCATTGAATTTAGTCAAAAAGTCCTTGATAATGTGGAATCCTCCATCATCTGTTGTATTCATTGCATTCCCTATATCAGTCATGATCATCGTGGTTCCATCATATGTTAGACCATGAGTCCTGACGATGCCTTCTACTTCTACTCTTTTTGTTGCTGAGAGTGTAGTATTGGATGTATTCGATAAGAAATTAGTATAAACTGCGATTTCATTATCAGCATCTACTACTGCATAAAGATCATTACCTATAAATGTAATTCCCCACAATTTGAAATCGGTTGTAATTACATTTCTCAAGGAGAATGTGTTTCCGCTTTTCGTATAAATGTATAATTTTCCATCTGCTGTTGCTGTATTGCCATCGGCATCAGCATTGTCTGCTACTACATAAGTATTGCCAATTACTGCCGTCTCTCTAGGGCTTTTCATGTCCAATGTTCCAACTATTCCTGTTACACCACTGGCGCCACTTGATAATGAAGATACATTAATAATCCCCTCTAAGCCAAACGTTGTCCTGGAAGCTTGAACGACAGCATCAGATGAAGCGTCATAAAATATGCCATCTGCAGCTACTGAGGGAGTCACTATATTTGTTGCAATGACATTTGAAAGGTCGGTGACGTCATAATAATTAATATTACCATCTGCATTGTTAGATGTGTAAATATAAGTTTTTTGACTTTTTACTACATCGTCATCCTCTTTACATGAGGTAACTGAAGCGGTTAGACTTAGTGCCAAAGCACCGTACATCATCATTTTTGCATTTTTTCTAAATTTCATAAGTATTTTATTTTATTGTGTTAAACTTCCATACCTACGAACTCAATTTTATTTCGGATTTAAATGGAGAAAAAAATAAAAGGTTATTGTGAAATTTTGAGTCAAGTTTTTATGGGGAAATGTCATCCGTTTGCCTTTTATTATTCGATACTCACCATTTCAGCATTCGACGTCCAAAATTCATCATTTCAAAATGTCACGGCCTTCGGGGTTTTGATTCCTTCACAAGATATATATTATAATAATGTCGCCGCCTTCGGGGTTCAAAAGTATTTGGGCTTTCATACTTTTGTTGGCTAACATCCAACTTCCAACTCTCTAAATTCATTATTTCAAAATGTCACCGCCTTCGGGGTTTTTATTCCTTCACAGGATATATATTATAGTAATGTCACCGCCTTCGGGGTTCTAAAATCTTTGGGCTTTCATACTTTTGTTGGCCAACATCCAACATTCAACTCTCGAAATTCATTATTTCAAAATGTCACCGCCTTCGGGGTTTTTATTCCTTCACAGGATATATATTATAATAATGTCACGGCCTTCGGGGTTCAAAAATATTTGGGCTTTCATCCTTTTGTTGGCCAACATCCAACATCCAACTCTCTAAATTCATCATTTCAAAATGTCACCGCTTTCGGGGTTTTGATTCTGTCAGAGTATTTATAATATAATAATGTCATCGCCTTCGGGGTTCAAAAGTCACTGGGCATTAATACATTTGCGATACTATTCAACACTCTTAACGCCTGCTATAAAAAAGCAGAAGTAACAATTAACAATTAACAATTAACTACTAATAATTACCGCTACATATTCCTCCTATATTGTCCACCCACCTCAAAAAGCGCATGCGTGATCTGTCCCAAAGAACAATATTTGCCGACTTCCATTAATTCATGAAATAGGTTTTTATTTGCAATGGCGGCTTCCTGTAATTTTTTAAGGCCATCTTCGATCAAATGACTATTAACTTCATTTAATTGCTTTAAAGTATTGATCTGGAATTCTTTTTCTGCTTCTGTTGCACGGATCACTTCTTTTGGCAAGACTGTTGGGCTGCCATCATCTGATAGGAATGTATTGACTCCGATCAATGGTAATTCTCCGGTATGTTTTAGTGTTTCGTAATACAAACTTTCATCCTGGATCTTACCTCTTTGGTAACCTGTCTCCATAGCTCCTAATACGCCACCACGTTCAGTAATGCGGTCAAATTCCAGCATTACAGCTTCTTCTACAAGGTCAGTTAATTCTTCTATGATAAATGATCCTTGAGTTGGATTTTCATTTTTAGCAAGACCTAATTCGTGATTGATGATCAGTTGAATGGCCATCGCGCGACGAACAGATTCTTCTGTTGGAGTGGTTATTGCTTCATCATAAGCATTCGTATGCAATGAATTACAATTATCATAAATGGCATAAAGTGCCTGAAGTGTGGTACGAATATCGTTGAATGAGATCTCTTGTGCATGCAATGATCTACCTGAAGTCTGAATATGGTATTTTAATTTCTGAGCACGTTCATCCGCACCATACTTGAGTTTCATAGCCTTTGCCCAGATTCTTCTTGCTACACGTCCTATGACAGCATATTCAGGATCGACTCCATTGCTAAAGAAGAAGGATAGATTTTTTGCAAAATCATTAATGTCCATGCCTCGTGACAGATAGTATTCTACATAGGTAAATCCATTGGACAATGTAAAGGCAAGCTGTGATATAGGATTGGCGCCCGCCTCAGCTATGTGATAACCTGAGATCGACACAGAATAAAAATTATTTATTTTATGATCGATGAAATATGATTGAAGATCACCCATCAATCTCAAAGAAAATTCTGTTGAAAAAATACACGTATTTTGCGCCTGATCTTCTTTCAAGATATCAGCTTGGACAGTACCCCTGACGGAATTTAAGGCGCGCTCTTTTATCTCTTCATACACATCCGCTGGTAATACTTTATCGCCTGTAAGCCCAAGTAACATCAGACCTAAGCCATTATTTCCTTCAGGTATATCTCCTTTATAAGTCGGTCTTTCGATTCCTTTGACATCGTACGTGTCCTTAAGTTTTTGTTCGACAAGATTTTCAAGTTGATTTTCAGTGATGTATTTTTCGCATTGCTGATCGATGGCCGCATTCATAAAATAGGCGCAAATCGTCGCTGCAGGACCGTTTATGGTCATACTCACGGAAGTTCTTGGATCGCAAAGGTCAAAACCTGAGTACAATTTTTTGGCATCATCGAGGCAACAAACCGAAACCCCTGAATTGCCAATTTTACCATAGATATCTGGTCTGTAATCTGGATCTTCACCATATAAAGTAACAGAGTCAAAAGCTGTAGACAACCTATTGGCAGGCATTCCGATACTAACATAGTGGAATCGCCTATTAGTCCTTTCTGGATGACCTTCTCCTGCAAACATCCTTGTTGGATCTTCTTCCTTTCGTTTAAAAGGAAAAACTCCTGCTGTGAAAGGGAATTCTCCAGGGACATTTTCCATCAATATCCATCTTAGCAGATCTTGCCAGCTGTGATATTTCGGTAGGGAAACTTTCGGTATGGAAATGTGTGATAGGGATTGAGTGGTTGTTTTTAATTTTATTTCTTTACCACGAACGAAGTAAGAGAAATATTCTCCTTCATAGTTTGCTTTTTTAGCAGGCCATGAAGTAAGAATTTCTTCATTTTCTTTGGTGAGTTTGTTACTTATTTCTGCTAATGAAGATTTTAAAGATCCGACAAGCGTTTCATTATTTTTTAATAGATCAATCGTAGTCTGAATGGACTGGACCTGACCTGCTATTTCGGCTTGAGATGCAGTCCAGGCATTGTATTTGCGACTTTCTTCTGTTATTTCTGAAAGGTATCTTACTCTTGAAGGTGGTATGATGTATTGTTTTTCTGAATCGCCATATTCGAGTTCCATTTGGCTGGCGAATTTCCCATCTGCTTTTATACTTACTAGATCCAAGATCTTTCTGTAAAGTGCATTTGTGCCCGGATCATTGAATTGTGAAGCAATGGTGCCGAAAACAGGCATTTCTTCGAGAGGATCATGCCATCGCTGATGATTGCGCTGATATTGCTTGCGAACATCACGGAGTGCATCAACAGCGCCTCTTTTATCAAATTTGTTGATGGAGATGACATCCGCAAAGTCAAGCATGTCAATCTTTTCCAACTGACTAGGTGCGCCAAACTCAGGTGTCATGACATACAAAGAAATGTCAGAATGATCAGTGATCTCTGTATCAGATTGCCCAATGCCACTCGTCTCGAGGATTATCATGTCGAATCCTGCGGTCTTCAGGATATCCAATGCGTTTTTAACCTGCTTAGAAAGAGCAAGATTGGATTGTCTGGTCGCCATGGAACGCATGTAAACATTGGATTTGTTGACTGCATTCATTCGAATTCGGTCACCAAGCAGTGCGCCACCTGTTTTTCTTTTACTTGGATCTACAGAAATAATTCCCAGTGTTTTTCCTTTGTATTCCATGAGGAATCGGCGAATGAGTTCGTCGATGAGACTTGATTTTCCTGCACCACCGGTGCCTGTAATACCGAGAACTGGAATCTTTGTTTCTGCAGCTCTGTCATGCAATTTGTCGAATAGATCCTGATGCAACTCCGGATAGTTTTCGGCTGCTGTAATGAGTCTTGCGATATTATGTGGGTGCTGGATGTTGAGATGGTCAATTTCATTTTTTAATGATTTACCGATTTCATAATCACATTTTCTCAATAGATCGTTGATCATCCCTTGCAGACCCATCGCACGACCATCATCTGGTGCATAAATTCGAGCGATACCATATGCATGGAGGTCAGCTATTTCTTCAGGAAGAATGGTACCACCTCCACCTCCGAAAAGTTTGATATGCCCTGAATTTCTTTCTTTAAGTAGGTCGTAGATGTACTTGAAAAACTCATTGTGTCCACCCTGGTATGAAGTGATGGCGATACCCTGAACGTCTTCCTGGATGGCAGTATTGACGATCTCGTCGGCCGTTCTGTTGTGGCCAAGGTGAATGATCTCTGCGCCTGATGCCTGAAGGATCCTGCGCATAATATTAATCGCAGCGTCATGGCCATCAAATAACGAAGCTGCAGTGACGATGCGGATCTTGTGGGTGGGTTGGTATGGTATGGTTTCTATAGACATGTATACGCTTTGTAGTCTTTAAAAGTCGACTTAATGTAATATTTACAATAAGAACGGAGCTTTAAGATTTTGGGCAAATATAAGAAATAGGGACTCAAAAGCAATGTAAGGCGGAATCATAAGTTTTAATTAAAAATAATAAAACTTGATTTTCAACTTACAATAAATCAATCCATCATATAATTGCGACCATTCGTCATGCAAATCGGTATATCCATGTAATTCAATTTTATAAATAAATTATTAAATCAATATTGTGCTGAATTTAAAATTAGCGACCATGAATCAAAATACTATTCATCATAATGGAGAGAGAATTTTACCTCTGTTAAAAAATAAAATAGTTTGTGCATTAATGCTATTTTGTTTCTTTTCGACTGATGTATCTGCTCAGAAGACTGTAGTAGATTGGGGAGAAGCAATATCATATACAGGATTCGCATTTTTTAACACTAGCGCCATAGATAAATTAGGTAATGTTTATTATTTGGGCAGTTTTTATGGGACAAATGACTTTGATCCTGGTCCGGGTATTCATAATGAATCCTCTACGAGTTCAGTCTCTAATTCCTTCATAGTGAAATTGGATAACCAGGGTAAATTTAAATGGGTAAGAATAATTCGGGGTGGTTATAATGAAGCGAGAGATATAAGTTTTGATTCAGAAAATAATTTGGTGGTCGTTGGGGATTTTAGATCGACTATAGACCTGAACCCTTTAAGTGAAAGTTTTAATATTACTAGCGCTCTACCTAATGTCAGCGATGGATATGTGGTTAAGTTAAGTTCGTTTGGTTTATTTATTTGGGGAGATCAGATCAAAGGCATTAAAGAAAAGGGGCTAAGAAAGGTAAACATAGATACATCCGATAATATTTATTTTGGCGGATATTTTGCAGGAAGTGTAGATTTCGACCCGGGAGCCGGCGAGGTTTTGGTTATGAATGATGGTGGTGCAGATGCTTTTCTGTGTAAACTTGACAAGGAAGGCCATTTTTTATTTGTGAAAAACTTTTTCTCGTCTGGCACTAATATAATGTTGGGTATTGAATTTGATCAGCAAGGAAATACCTTGTGCACAGGGACATTTTATGGGAAAATAGATCTGGACCCTGGTCCTTTAAATGATTTTCATGAAGTTTCCGGAGATGATACTCATCCTTTTTTGTTAAAACTAGACGCTTCCGGAAATTATATTTGGGGAAAGCATTTTGAAGGGACAGGATTTTTTGATCCACAAAATCTGTTTTCTAGCCCTGATAATGATATTATTTTGACAGGCACATTTAGTGATAAAATTGATGCAAATCCCAGCACAGGCACTGTAAAACATAATTCACACGGCAAGGTTGATGTTTTTGTAATAAAGTTAAATTCTACGGGCAAATTAATCTGGTCATTGACCTATGGTGGACCAAAGGCTGATGCAGCATATGAGGCCGCAATTGATAAGTTTGGAGATATTTATCTGACAGGATATTTTTCGGATAAAGTTGATTTTGACCCCAGCACAAATGTTTATGAATTGCAAACCTATGGCATTGTAGGAGATAATGCCTATATTTTAAAATTAGATCGCAATGGAAAATTTCTATGGGTTAAACATATTGGCAGCCCTGGCGTAGCGATTGGACAACAAATAGCTGTCGATCAGAACCTCTCAATTTATTGTACAGGTGAATTCGCACCGCAAGTGGATCTTAATGTAGGTGGGGCCCCTATAACTGTAACCGGCACCGCGGAAAATGATGATTATGTAGCGAAAATTGATCAATTATATGGAACTCAAAATATTACTACTTGTCACGCTTATACTTGGATAGACGGTAAAACTTATACTGAAAGTAGTAGTCCCGCTAATTATTATTTTAAAACCACTAGTGGTCAGGATACTATGGTGGTGTTGAATTTAACTTTTGTAAATCCAGATTTATCTGTTACACTTGATGACAATAAGCTTACGGCCTCTGCATCCGGGGTTAACTATCAATGGTTGGATTGCAATGATGGCTATAATCCGATATCAGGGGCTACGCAACAAACATTCAACCCCACATATAATTCTTCCTATGCAGTTGAAATTAGTTCAAACGAATGTAGAGATACATCCGAATGTTTTGATGTTAATGTATTGAGTTTAAATAATGATGAACAAAGTATCAATATTTATCCCAATCCAACAACCGGTAGAATTATTATAAATGGAATTAATAATATTAAGATGGCGCGTATAACTGATGTATTCGGACGATCACAATTTATTAAACTAACAAATAATGAAATTGAACTGTCAAATCAAATAAGTGGTTTTTATTTTGTTGAAATACAGGATGGAAGTAATAACAAATATTTTTGCAAGGTGATGAAGTTGTGATACATCTCGATTTAAGCTTAATGATAAATAGAGAAGATTACCTATTTGTATGAATTTAAGCTATTAAACCTTTAGCTAATG
>Ga0209582_1001289_pt1 | contig 12547 bp, 13 predicted proteins | sample KloWWTmetKNB5Kit_FD_187176 | JGI IMG/M metagenome (GOLD analysis project Ga0209582, IMG submission 187176) | Active sludge microbial communities from Klosterneuburg, Austria, studying microevolution and ecology of nitrifiers - Klosterneuburg... | ecosystem: Engineered > WWTP > Aerobic digester >...
CAGAGAATGCCCAGCCAATGACTCGTCTTGAGTACAGATCCAGTACTACCGCTAAGTAATGCCATTGGCCTTCAGCCCAGATGTACGTGATATCTCCGCACCACACCTGGTTTGGCCTTGATACGGTGAATGCCCGATTCAATACATTGGGAATGTCTGGTCGCTCTGCCATTACCTTTTTATAGGCGTGTGACCCCGGCTGCTTACTGACAAGCCCCAACTCCTGCATCAATCGACGCACTTTGAAGCGACCAATCTCAATTCCATCCGTCTGCATCATGTCCATGATGGTGCGGCTGCCCGCTGAACTACGGCTTCCGCTAAAGATTGTACTGACCCTGCTGCGCAGGGCCAGACGCTCCGTATCAATACGACGGCAACGGCGGCGGTAATCGTACACGCCCAGTGAACGACAGGCTTCCGTGTGGCTATAGCCCTGGTCCAATACCAAGGCGGCTGCCTCTCGTTTGAACTCGGTTGTAAACGTACGACGCTGCTTGCTCATCAGACACCTCTCTATGGCGAGTATTCTCGCCTAAATGGGTGTCCGGGATCATTAAGCCACTACAAAGCGCGCTGAGACTCCGAAGAGTCATGAGAACTCGGATATACCGAAAAAGAAGAAGTAGCGAATATTGGAGCGAAGACGCATAACCATTCGCTGCAGGCGCGACGGCCCTGACGGGCCGCGCCCTTAACTCTAACGTTGAGGCTGTAGAAAAACCTCCTCAACCCTTCTGTTTTTTGCGAAAATAGCGGCCTGCATAATCGTAAGGATGATTTCATGGCACGCTATAAGCCGGTTCATAAAGGGTTGAAGCTGTTGCCGGTCGATTTCGACCAACAAATACTGCCTGGCAGCTTTGAATTTGCGTTATGCCATTTGGTGGATCACGAAATGGACCTTTCGGCTTTTCATGCACGCTATAAAAACGATGAGCAAGGCGCTTCGGCGTTCGATCCCGCGGTTTTAATTAAAATCATTTTGTTGGCTTATAGTCGCGGCATCATCAGTAGCCGAAAAATTGAAACAGCTTGCCGTGAAAACGTTACGTTTATGTCGGTTTCGGGCGACAGTCAGCCGCACTTCACCACGCTCGCGGCCTTTGTGGCCACTATGGGTGATCTGGTGACCACCTTGTTTGCACAGATACTGACGGTGTGTGAGCGTCAGGGTTTGATTGGCCATCACATGTTTGCCATTGATGGCGTAAAACTGCCATCGAATGCCAGCAAGGCTAAATCCGGGACGCGGCAGGATTACCAGCGTCAGCTCGATAAAATGGAGGCAAGCGCACGCCACATGATTGAGCGTCATCAGGCCCAGGATCACCAGCCGCAAGACGCTGAACTCGCCAGAAAAGACGCTGAAAAACTCGCGCGCCTGCAACAGGAAGCGCAACAGTTGCAGCAATGGCTGCAGGATCATCCTGACGATCGCAAGGGGCGCAAGAATCGCGTCATCCTTTCCAATCGCACCGATAATGAATCCGCCAAAATGGCGACGGGCAAAGGCGTGATTCAGGGTTATACCGGCGTTGCCTGCGTGGACGACAAACACCAGATTATTGTCAGCGCCGAGGCACATGGCACGGGTTCTGAGCACGAGCTGTTGCTCCCTGCCATTGAGGCCACGGGCGCCTTGCTTCATGCGGATACCATCATTACCGCTGATGCGGGTTATCACTCTGAAGCCAATCTCAACGCCTTGGCGGAAAAAGCGATTGATGCTTTTATTCCCGATAACGGCTACCGCCTGCGTGATCCGCGTTATGCCAATCAAAGCGTGCACACACAAAAAGCCGACCCGCTGTGGGACAAGCGCCGCACTGAGCCCAAGATCGTACTTTTTTCGGCAGCGGATTTTAGTCTCGCCCCTGACCATCGCTCTTGCGTATGCCCGGCAGGAAAAACCTTGCGACGCAATGGCAGCAATGCCACGATCAATGGCTACGCCGCACTGTTATTCAAGGGGGTCGTGAGCGAATGTGGTGGCTGTGATCGACGCGCCGAATGTTTACGCCATCCGGAAAAAACCAGGGTACGACAAGTGGCATTTTTACAAGGCAAGCGCCCCGGTGCTGCCAGCCACAGTGACAAGATGAAGGCGAAGATTGATGCGGAACTGGGGCGTCGCATGATTACTCAACGCTTCGCTACGGTAGAGCCCGTGTTTGGTAATTTACGCGCCAACAAACAACTGACGCGCTTCACCTTGCGCAGCAAGAAGAAAGTGGATGGGCAATGGAAGTTATATTGCATGATGCACAATATTGAGAAGCTGGCGCATCATGGATACGCCGCATAGCAGGGCGACAGGCCAGAAATGGCGTTGATATTGATGGCATCTGGCGAAACGCATGATTTTTTACAAGAAAATGAGCGCTGATTTAATTTTTAGTGAATTGGCCTGAATTCTATTCAATTATCCCCTGACATGAGGCGCAAGTCCGGAATGGGGTTTTTCTACAGCTACGTTAGCCCCCACTCAATCCCAAATCCACATCCATGCTCTCTTGCAGTATCCTCACGATCTCCACGGGGCAGTCCGTTCCGTTGCGGTAGAAGATGACGTGGCTGCCTTGTGGGAACTTGCGATACCCAGTACGGATGTCATCACAGCCCTTCCCCGCCTCAGGGTTCTTGGACAAGAGCCAGAATGCATCATCGAGCTGTTTGAGATACATGTTTCGCTGGCCCTTACCCCAGCGTTGCTCGGTATAGATCGCAATGCCGCGTAAGTCAGCCTTTGCTTTCTGGGTTAGCGCAAATGGCTTCATTTCGAGCGGGTATCCAGCTCGGCAATAAAAGTATCGTAATCGTAGTCGGCGCGGCCGCTTTGTTCGCCATCAGTCAACATGCGGCGTAGGGCGGTTAGCTTATTCTCGTTATCTTCGAGCAGACGCAGGCCGGCACGCACGACCTCGCTAGCAGAGCCATATCGGCCGACCTCGACCTGATGGGAAATGAAGCCTTCAAAGTGGTCGCCCAGGCTGACACTTGTATTTTTGGCCATGAGAGTACCTCCTTAAATACCAATAAATATTAAATATAGGTACTTTTTGTGGATTGGTCAATGACGGCCGCTTGCCGATACAGACGGCCAGGTATTGTCCCTCTCAATGCCTTTGCTGCTGCACGCATATTGGCCGTAGGTAGACTAGCCACTACTGATCTTCCACTCGGACCGTGGAAGCCAGTATTACTCGCGGCAGTATCAAGCCTTGCTTTGGGATCGCGATGTGCGCAGCAGCATGAGCGCCAAAGGCAACTGCTATGACAATGCCAGCGCGGAAAGCTTCTACCACTCATTGAAAGTGGAGGCCATTTATGGCGAGCGATTCCTGATGCGAAACGCCATGCGTCGTGCAGTATTCGAGTACATTGAGGTGGACTACAATCGAACCCGCCGACACAGCACCAACGGGAATTTGAGCTCTGTGCTGTTTGAGGCTAAACAAGTCGCTTAATCGCGTGTCCGGGGATGCTGGGCAAGATCAAAAAAAGTGATCCTACGAGGAGTGTTACAGACCTTATGCAACTCAAACTCCACTTTCATAGCATTCAGAAAACCATCATCCAGCACCTACATTCTGCACATAGTGAAATTTTAGTGACAGGTTGAACTGCCCCGGGTTTCGCGGAGGCTCCAACCTTTGAGAGAATGGAGCCATTATGCCCAAGCCCAACACGTTTTCACCCGAAGTCCGCGAGCGCGCCGTCCGGATGGTCTATGAGGTCCGGGAGGCCCACGCCTCCCAGTGGGCCGCCATCGAGGCCGTCGCCGGCAAGATCGGCTGCACTCCCCAGACCCTGAGCAACTGGATCCGCAAGGCGGCCGCGTCAGCCGGCATATGCGCACGGAGTTTGTCCTCGATGCGCTTGAGCAGGCCTTGCATGCGCGGCGGCCGGACCCGCACCGGCTCATTCACCACAGCGACCGCGGCTCGCAATACCTGTCGATCCGCTACAGCGAACGCCTCGGCGAGGCGGGCATCGAGCCCTCCGTCGGCAGCACCGGCGACAGCTATGACAACGCCCTGGCCGAGACCATCAATGGCCTCTACAAGACCGAGTTGGTCCACAAGCTGGGGGCTTGGAAAACCGTGGAGGCGCTGGAGTGGGAAACCCTGAAATGGGTGTCGTGGTTCAACCAGCAGCGTCTGCTGGAGCCGATCGGGAATATTCCACCGGCAGAGTTTGAGGCACTATACGAGCAGGGTCAGGCGGAAATCCCGCAAGCCGCCTGACTCAAACCAAACAGCCTCCGCGAAACCCGGGGCGGTTCAGAGGGTGGCACACTGGAGTGGAAACTATCGGACGCTGTTTTTCCCCTAATCTGGAAAGTTTTGCACGCTGTTTGACAGCGTTGGCCCCTCGCGTCTGTGTAAAAGTGGCCTTATCTGCCCATCCAGAATCATCATTTCATTGGCTCTCTCAGGGTGCTCCGGATGCGCCGAGGGCGGCTCCAGGTCGATCCCCGGATGGCATTTTGGGCTGTTTTGCCCGAATAATTAGACCTGACTCCTCCAGTACGGCAGCCGGTTCGGCTCAGGATATTGTATTGTCTGTTGTCGGGTTTTTGCATACTATGAGTGTCGGGTTTTTGCGAGGGCTGCAGTCATGCGCCAAAAGACGTTGCGGGAGCGTGTCGAGACACGGATTGCCCGCAAGAAAGACAATGTATTTCTGACCCGGGAGTTCTCTGATCTCGGGGGCGAGGATCAGGTCATCCGCGCCCTGCGTGCGCTTGTGCGTGATGGTCAGTTGATCAAACTGGGGTACGGCGTCTATGGTCGTGCCTTCACGTCCCGCCTCTCTGGCAAGCCGCTGCTATACAACCCTAGCGGCTTTGTGGGGGCGGCCCGCGAGGCGCTGACCAAGCTGGGTGTTGCGTGGGAGCCTACTGAGGCGGAGCTTGCTTACAACGAAGGCAGTTCCACGCAGGTGCCAGTCAATCCCGTTTTGAGGGTGAAAAGCCGGTTTTCCCGACGGTTGAGCGATGGCAATACGGAGCTAGTTCTTGAGCACTAAACCCACCTTGCAGGACTTGCTGGATGTTCAGGCCCACTTTGGCCTGCCTAGTCCGGCACTTGTAGAGAAAGACTTCCAGGTGGCCAAGGCATTGGCGGCTATTGCAGGTATTAACACTGGACGCCTGCGACTGGTATTCAGTGGCGGTACGGCCTTGGGACGGGCTCATAAGCTCATTCAGCGCATGTCCGAAGACATTGATCTCAAGATCACGGCAGATTCACCTCCTACGCGGGTTGAGCTGCGGCAGCTGCGGGATGTCATCACCAGCGCTTTACTGGAGGCTGGTTTTGGCTTTGATCCAAGCAATAAGTACCATCGGGTATCCCGCAATAACAGCCAGTACACCCTCTATCGGCTGCCATACCAGCCAACGGTAGAGGGGCAGGGGGCATTGCGCCCTGAGATCCAGATTGAAACAGCCCTCTGGCCTGTTCGCCTTCCTACGGTAGAGAAGGATGTCAGATCTTTCTACGCAGAAGCCTTTCAGCAACCCCCTGAGGTTGCCGCTATTGCCTGCGTTGCCATTTCAGAAACGGCAGCCGAGAAGTTTGTGGCGCTGACCCGGCGCGTCGCAGCAGAGCGAGCCACCCCATCTGCACCGCGTGACAATACGCTTGTGCGTCATATTTACGACTTGCATGCCATCCAGGCGCATTGTGATTTTGATGAGGTTGCAGCGCTGATTCCGATCATCATGCAGGCTGATGCCGAGGCTTACGGGAATCAGCGGCCCTTGTATCGTTCTGCACCAGAAATGGAGACTAGGTTGGCTCTAATGGCATTAGAAAGTGACCCGCACTATGGACAGGCTTTTGCTGACCTCAACCGGGATCTGGTGTACGGGCAGCGCATTGGTTTTGAGGCAGGCATAGCGGTGCTGAAGCAGTTAGGGAGAGAGATATTCAAGAGCTAGACGAGACAGCTCTTCCACTACCGTCCATTAATGATTAATAAAATCCGAAATAAAAGTGTAGGTTTTGGTGTAGGTTTTTCTATAAAAAATCACATAAGTCATTGAAATTAAAGTGTAACAGTGGTCGGGGGTTCGACTCCCTCCCAGCGCACCATATAAAACGAAAAAGCCGATCAATGACTTAGTCACTGATCGGCTTTTTCGTTTCTGCTTTAGTTTCGGTCTGGGACAGTTCAGGTGAACTGTTTCGCCTTAGAACTTCCAGCCAGTCGTCACCCAGACACTTGGGTTGCGATCAGTGGTGTCGGAGGTTGCCGGGCCGCCGCGGTCACGCCAAGACATGCTGGCATCCAAACTCCACTTGGCATCGCCGTAACGCAAGCCCATGCCGTAGCCATCGATGTCGCGTTCATTAACGCCAGCAGCCCACGGTGTCTTATTGGTTTATGCATGGCCCGCATCGTAAAACGCATACGGCACAAAACTACCCATCTGATAACGCGCTTCAATCTGCGTCAGCCAGCCTTCGTCCCCATAGCCTTCACCCAGCGGATACGCTCTTACGCCATTCGGGCCACCTAAGCCAAAGTCTTCTGAGGAGTCTAGGTTTGTACCGGCCCATTGCGCGGAGACGCGCGCAAACAGCGAGAGGCTGTTCACAGAAGTTGCCTGTATGCGGGCGACATCCACGTTCCACTTATCAAAGCTGCCCTGAGTTTTGGCGCTGAGGGCTTCGGCGGCTTGTAACACAGCATCAAGGTCCAACTGGCCGGTGGTGTAGGCAAGGCTGCCGTAGGTGGTGCCACCACCACCCAAGCTGTCGCGGAGATCAAATTGCAGTGACACCGGGCCAGAAAGGCGACGGCTGGAAGTGGTTAAAGTTTTGCTGTGTGAGAGACAGCAGACAGGTTTGGATCCTTGTACAAGGATGCTCGTAACTGGATATACTTCTGGATGATAAAGGTGTTACAACAATTTGAATTGTGGTGGATATCAAGTGCTGCTTATTTAAAGAATTAAAAATAGAGTGGAGGAATCCCAATGAGATTGGGCTTAGACATTGATGATACGATATCAGCTTCTCCGAAGTACTATGCTGATCTATCGCGAAAAGTAAAGGAGAGAGGGGGGAGAGTAATTATAATTTCGTCGAGAAGTGAAACACCGGATGTGCGAGAAATTACAAGTAATGAGCTCAATGATTGGAATATAAAGTTCGATAAATTGTATTTATTTAAATCATTGGATGATGTGAAGCACCTATGTCCTTATAAAAACTTAGGTGATTACAATACATTGCTATGGCAAAAACTTCATTATTGTATTGCTGAAAGTATTGAGCAATATCATGATGATGATAGTGTCGTTATTCGTTTATTTAAGTCTTATTTACCTTCGGTTGAAGTCATTGATTCAAAAAATATAATTGATAGCTAGTCTTAATAATTTTAAAATAATTAAAACTTAATCAAGGCTGATGAAGTGTTCGTCACGAAACATCTAAATACATAATTCCTAAAAAACTGGAGGGAAAGTGTGAGTCGGCTGATGGCGAACATCCTCCACCTGTGCCCATGTCTCAAGTGCATTAGGTCTAGATTTCTGCATACATTCAATATGACGAGAAAATTTGACATGGATTTCACCCATCATTACGAAAATGAACTATGTAATCCTAGGCGCGACGCATATTGACGGGCACTTACTTTAAGCTCCGATTTACTGATATTTAGTGACTTAGGATAGGAGTGATGATGGATTTAATAGGTATGGGCTCCTATGGAGCGGGTTTGTTCGCATCTCTCTGACCCAATAATGCTAGGCGTTGCTTCATTGAGTCACTAGGAGTAACAAATTGAATGGTTGGTCAGTCCTCTGCAGAGGATGTTAAACAACACAGACTTCTGCACAAAGGCCTTCGCTGTATGCCCAACTGCCAGTAGAATCTTCACTTTGGCAAGATGTATGTACATAGTGGAACATGACATTCCACACTGTTCGGTTTGTACTCTGGATGCTTAATGCAGCGTTCAAGCGCTCTACGTTAGACCCGATCAGATTAACAAGGAGATTGTGCCAGCAGCCAGCTAACCGCAGTAGAACTTCGTATCCTTGATGACTTAGCGAATACAATAACAAGAGTTCTTGTCATGAAAGTTCTTAGACTTAAAGCAGTTATTGCTCGTACTGGGCTTGGTCGTTCAACTATTTATAAGTTGCAGGCAGAAGGGAAGTTTCCTCAATCTATCTCATTGGGAGCCCGTGCGGTGGGTTGGATTTCGAGCGAGATAGATGATTGGGTTCGATTCAAAGTCGAGACTCGTAATAGTCTTTTTTTACAATAAATAACTAAGCTAATTCTAGTTTGAAGTGAAGTTTTATCAAGAAAGGCTCAGGAGTGATGTACGATAGAATGTACATCCTTGATCGGTAAATCGAGATTGTACTTCGAAGTTGGATAGGCCGAAGGAGATACTGCTAATGAAAATAGATACCTTTATTCCTCTTCTGATAGTGCCAAATTTGGCCGTGGCTGGAGGTGGTGGGAAGGCAATACTATTCGTAATTTTCTTACCTATTATAATTTGGATATTCATAAGGATATGGAAATTTTGGTTTCATTTAATCTTTTCCGGGAAAAAGATTCTAGCTGTTTCTCCGAAACAATCTGAGATTCCAAGCGGCACCACTAAAGAATGCCCAGAGTGCGCTGAAACCATTCTGATGAAGGCAAAAAAGTGTAAGCATTGCGGGTCAGTTGTAGCCTAGCTCATCCTCATAGGATTCCTTGTAGAGCTCGCCTAATTGAGTAAGTGATTAATGCTGCCCTCAGAAGGAATCAATTAGCCTTCCTGAGTTTTCGCCAGGCGTAGCCAAGTGGCATTCTCACTTCCTCTGGTATTTTTACTCGATATGCAAGAGTGGTATATGTCTCCATAACTTTTCAAGGGATTTTCAAAAGTATGCTAACTAGAGGTATACAAAAAATCTGGTCGGCGTCATCCTCTAAAACAAGCTAGAGTTCGCCAGACACTACTTGCCTCGCTGTCTAGAACTCTCATTTTTCCGAGCAGTCTCTAAAGTCAACGCATTAAATCGATCTGACAAAATCGCTGCATTAAGCTCGCATTCGCGAAGCTTTTCCTGTCCCAAGGAAATCAAAGACTCTAGTGCTTTCTTTTCTATTTCCCATGAACTTGCCCTTTTTTCCCAAGAAGTATCTTTCTGCTTATACATATTCAAAGATTCAATAGTAGTCTGTAATAAGACTGATGTTTCCAGGTAATTTGAGATTGCTGTCTCAGCTCTTTTTGATTCATTAAGTAACTCACTACGCGCGACAGCTAAAGATTTGACTGAGTCTCTTAATTCTAGCTCTAGTTTGGCTGCTCGAGACTGAGACTGTCGGCTCTCTTGCCGAGAGTTGTCAATTTCTTTAGCTGTACGAATTTCAAGTGCATCATACCGATCATCTGCTCGTTTAAGTTGTATCACGTGTTGTTCTTGATCATGGCGAGCAGATGATTGCAGTTGCTTGAGATCATCCTTAATTTGAACTATTTGTTCTGCAGCATTATTTAACTGAGTTGATACTTTTAGTAGTTGATCTTCAAGCTGACGCTCGCGCTCAGCAGATGATGACTTTATTGCACATAGCTCTATTTTTGATGTTTCAGTCTCTTCAAGTAAGGCCAGGCATCGTTGCTGGGATGCTTCGACTAATTGACGATGCTCATCAGCCTGCGACTGCAGTTCTTGCCGGTCCTTAGCAAACCGAGAGTCGGCAATTTGCAATGCTTCGGCCCAGATGCTCTGGAAGGCATCCCATAATGCTAAGGGCGCATCAGGATTAATGAGCTTGGCTGATGCTTTTTTCTCCCATGCTTCTAACTCCTGATACACCGTTGACAGGGAACCACGCCCCACCATGGCGAAAATGGCCTTGCCAGTAGGTAACTTTCCCTCATCTCGAAGATAGTCAGCGATGGCATTGCGAATTGATTGGCGTGTCGTTTCAGTGGGGTGGGCCATCTGCGGCGAGTCTCAATAATTCGGAATAAGTGTATTATTACACTAGTAAAATGTGATTTAAATACAATATTTTACTTACATTAAACATTATGCCTATAATGATTCATAGATCTGCGAAAGGAGAGGGTTGAAATACATGAGTACAGATGACCCTAAAAATGTAGCGCCAGCCATCATCCTTGCAGGAAGTGACACTGCAGCCTCGGCCACACCCGTGCTAGATCCCGAGCAATGGATGGGCTTCTATGATGGATATGCTGGAGCTAACAGAAGCAACGGATATAGCCAGATTGAGGCTACTAATGATCTTGAGGCTGTTGTCTATTGGCTAAGAAAAACAACGACGCGATCAAAAGCAACTCTGGAGTCATTTACCCGAGAATCAAATAGATTTATGGCTTGGGCCGCTGTAGAGAATGGGAAGCGACTAACAGATATTACGGGCAGTGATCTTTATTCATATCAAAGGTTTCTAGCCAATCCTCAGCCAGCAAGGCGCTGGGTAGGTAAGCGTGGTCGCCAGTCTAAAGAAGAAATGTGCAGTGCCTGGAGGCCGCCCTTCTCTGGCCCTTTGAGTCAGAGCAGCAGAACTACCTCGATGCGAATCCTTCAATCATTATTTGGGTTCTTGCATAAGACAGGATACTTAAAAGGCGACCCATTTTCCGTCATTCATATTGATACGGGTATTCGTCAGCAATCGTCCACAATTAGGCGTTATTTAAGTAGCGCGCAATGGGAGGCTGTGAAGCAAACGCTTCAGGCTATGCCACAAAAATCGTTATTAGATATAAAACGTTACCACCGTACTCGCTGGGTGCTTTTTCTATTTTACTTGAGTGGGATACGAAGAAGTGAAATGGTTGGAGCTACAATGAACTCATTCATGTGGCGACCTGAAGGGCGAGTACTTCATGTTGTAGGTAAAGGCCGGAAAGAACGAGATATTCCAGCAACGATCCGCTTAATACAAGAACTTGAGATATATAGAAGTTCACTTAACCTTTCAGTCTGGCCTGACCATGATGATTCGGCTCCACTTGTCTGTCAGATAGTAGAAATTGATAGCGAAGATGAGAACTTATTGAAGGGCGGAGTTGGAGCGTCCACAATAAATAGGATTATTAAAGAGCTATTCTGTGATACGGCCGAGCGTATAGAAGAGCTAGATGGTGCAATGGCTAAAGAACTACGCCGGATGTCTCCTCATTGGTTAAGGCACACATATGGAACTGAACTACTTGAGAATGGTCAAAGCTTAGAGGTGGTTCAGGATAATCTTGGGCATGAAAGTATTAATACCACTCGACTATATTCCAAGGTAAAAGAAATAAATAGAATGAAAGTAACAGAAAATGCATTTTCAGATTTAATACTATCTAATAAAAAAAACTTGTAAGCGTAGTGGTCTAGTTATCTCGGATACTAAGTTAAGATTTAGTTCAGCCACTGCTGGCGCCATGCCCTCGTTGAACTGATGTGGTCGAAGCCAGTCGTATATGTGCATCAGGTAATGGCTGATGTCACGTTGTACTTCCTGACCCTTGTATATCCTTTAAGCGGTACTCACTCCGTCTTCAAACTTCTGAACAACCTTTCCATCGGAGCAATGTCCCAGCAATTGCCTAGGCGACTCATGCTTTTTTGCATCCGGTAGCGCCATAACTGCTGTTGGAAGCGCTGGGCGGAATACTGGTTGCCCTGATCTGAATGGAACATGACCTGCTTTGGTTTCCCTCGTTGAACGTGAGCCAACTCAAGTGCCTTCATCACTAACTCGGTCTCGGAGCTTTTCAAGCTAGTTGTCGCGTAAACCCATTACGCAGCTAATTTTTCCGTAGCCACCACAGAGTAGTTCAATGGGTTCTGTCGTACTTAATTGGTCTATCAACGCATGCGATCGAGATCTTCCGACATCAAGAGCGCTGTAGCCTTTTTTAAAATGGCCTTTTCCCGCTCAAGACGGGTAATCCGCGCTTCCAGTTCTTGAATCTTTTGCAGCTCAGGGGTCAGTGCCTTGCTCTGAGGGGTAATTCCCCCGCGTTCTAGTTGCAGCTGGTTAATCCAACGGCGCAAAGCCGAGTCAACCACGCCCAGTGAACGACAGGCTTCCGTGTGGCTATAGCCCTGGTCCAATACCAAGGCCGCCGCCTCTCGTTTGAACTCGGTAGTAAACGTAGGTCGTTGCTTGCTCATCAAACACCTCTCTATGGCGAGTATTCTCGCCTAAATGGGTGTCCGGGTTCATTAAGCCACTACATTCCGACCCGACGGAGTCGAGATGCTAGGCAACACAGTCCGGTCTTAATCCTCTCTATTCGAGGAAGGCTTTCCGACTCCAAAAGAATTTTGTCAGTGATGCAGAACTAAGTCTTAATCCTCTCTATTCGAGGAAGGCTTTCCGACCACGGTGTGGACGACAAGGGCCTGCGTGGCACTGTCTTAATCCTCTCTATTCGAGGAAGGCTTTCCGACGGCGATGTACCCAAACGGCCACCGCCCAGATAGGGTCTTAATCCTCTCTATTCGAGGAAGGCTTTCCGACCCCAGGCAATACAAAAAGGA
>Ga0209582_1001290_pt1 | contig 12544 bp, 8 predicted proteins | sample KloWWTmetKNB5Kit_FD_187176 | JGI IMG/M metagenome (GOLD analysis project Ga0209582, IMG submission 187176) | Active sludge microbial communities from Klosterneuburg, Austria, studying microevolution and ecology of nitrifiers - Klosterneuburg... | ecosystem: Engineered > WWTP > Aerobic digester >...
AGATAACGTATCAGTAACGGTTAACCTGATAGCACCTATAGCGATGGAAGATGGCTTGCGTTTTGCGATACGTGAAGGTGGAAGAACGGTTGGTGCCGGTGTTGTCGCAAAAATTATTGAGTGATTTTATTGATTGTTTGGGTTTTTAGTCGAGTGATAGAAAAAAGGCCAGTAGCTCAATTGGCAGAGCGTCGGTCTCCAAAACCGAAGGTTGGGGGTTCGATGCCCTCCTGGCCTGCCATTATTAGATTAAATAATGTTTTCTGATATAAATCTAGATAGTAATAGTAAGAATAATTTGAGTATTTGTGGGTATAGCTAGATATCACTCTGGTTAGGTCTAGGGAATATAAGTAATGCGATTAGAAATTATGTGTGCATCTGTTGCATAAAATGCTATAACTATGAAGTGTAAAGGATTTGTTAAATCGTGAATAAACTGAAGATTGCACTTGTAATTGTATTTATCTTGGTCGGCATTTGGGGTTTTATTTACTTAAGTGAAAGTGCAATGGTGGTGCGTCTGTTGTCAATCCTGACTGGGTTTGTTCTGGCAGCTATAGTTGCGAAATTCACTATTCAAGGCCAAGAGTTTTACGTATTTTGTAAGGAATCTTCTGAAGAAACAAAAAAAGTTGTTTGGCCAAGTCGCAAGGAGGCATTGCAAACTGCGGGTGTAGTATTTGCTTTCGTTATTGCTATGGCATTGTTCTTGTGGTTAATTGATGCTGCCCTGATGTCGCTCGTTAAACTTATGATGGCTCAAGGTGTATGATCGTATATCGTCGAGGAAAGAATGAGTAAGAAATGGTATGTGATTCATGCTTATTCGGGATATGAGAAAAGTGTGCAACGTGCCTTAAAAGACCGCATAGAGCGCGCCGGCATGCAGGATAAGTTTGGTCAGATTCTAGTGCCGGTTGAAGAAGTGATTGAAATGAAAAGCGGTCAAAAAAATATCAGCGAACGGAAGTTTTTTCCGGGCTATGTGCTTGTTGAAATGGAAATGTCGGATGAATCATGGCATTTGGTCAAAAATACGGATAAGGTAACAGGTTTTGTCGGCGGTTCAGTAATGAAGCCTACACCAATAAGTCAAAAAGAAGTAGACAACATTCTCCATCAAATACAGGAAGGCGTTGAGAAGCCAAAGCCGAAAATATTGTTTGAAATGGGGGAGGCTGTGAGAGTTAAGGATGGTCCTTTCACAGATTTTCATGGAAATGTGGAAGATGTAAATTACGATAAGAGTAAGCTCAGAGTGTCAGTTTCAATATTCGGACGACCGACTCCTGTTGAATTGGATTTTAATCAGGTTGAAAAAACCTAAAAGATGTTTCTGATATAGAATGGTTTTTAATTCTCTAATTATAGAAGACTTATTTTGAGTGTGTGAAAATCGGGGAGAGTTCGTTAAGCTCGATTGTACCCAATAGGAGAAAAAAGTGGCAAAAAAGATAACTGGTTATATTAAGTTGCAAGTGCCAGCGGGAAAGGCAAACCCTAGTCCACCTATCGGTCCGGCATTAGGACAGCGTCAGCTGAATATTATGGAGTTTTGTAAGGCATTCAATGCTGCTACGCAGAAAATTGAACCAGGTTTGCCAGTGCCAGTGGTGATAACGGCCTATGCTGACAAGAGTTTTACGTTCGTGATGAAAACGACGCCAGCATCGGTATTAATTAAAAAAGCTGCTGGAGTTAGTAAAGGTAGTCCTAGACCTCATCTAGATAAAGTTGGTAAATTGAGTCGAAACCAAGCAGAAGAAATTGCAAAAATGAAAATGCCAGATTTGACTGCTGCTGATTTGGATGCTGCAGTTCGTACTATTGCAGGTAGCGCAAGAAGTATGGGTATAGAAGTCGAGGGGATAATATAATATGGGACAATTATCGAAGCGCTATAAAGCAATAGCGGGAAAGGTTGACCGTAATAAAGCATATCAAATCGATGAAGCGCTGGGACTGGTAAAAGCAGCAGCAACTGCGAAGTTTAATGAATCTATTGATGTGGCGGTTAATTTAGGTATTGATGCTAAGAAATCGGATCAAGCGGTGCGCGGATCAGTTGTTCTTCCAGCTGGAACCGGAAAATCGGTCCGTGTTGCAGTGTTTGCGCAAGGGGATAAGGCAAAAGAGGCTCAAGAAGCAGGAGCTGACATAGTTGGGTTTGATGATTTAGCGGCTGAGATTAAAGCCGGTAATATTAATTTTGATGTGGCAATTGCCAGTCCAGATGCGATGCGAGTTGTTGGTCAATTAGGTCAAATTCTAGGGCCCCGCAGCCTGATGCCCAATCCAAAAGTAGGAACCGTTACAACTGATATTGCAACCGCAGTTAAGAATGCAAAAGCAGGTCAAGTGCAATTTAGGGCTGATAAGACGGGGATTATTCATTGCACAATTGGACGGGCTTCTTTTCAAGTGGAGGCACTAAAGCAGAATTTGACCGCATTGATTGAAGCGCTTAATAAATCCAAACCTGCTTCATCAAAAGGTATTTATCTTAGAAAAATCTCTATTTCAAGCACTATGGGTATAGGTGTCAGGATAGATCAAACTAGCATAACGCAGCAATAAAGAACTTTGGGCCACTAATCCTTTTTAGGTTTGGTGGATTATCAAAGATCACTGGGGTATATAAAAGCGATTGACTGATAATTTATCAAGTAAGTTTGCTAACAATACTTAAACATTTAGCTATGAAATAAATCAGCAATACTAAAGGTAGGGTTGTAAATATTGATCCGCTAAATGCCCAGCGTAGATGGTGAACCCAAAACGGGAGTTTATATTTTCCTGGTTTAAGGTCGCCGGTTTTTAGTATTCGGCATGTTGGTTAAAATTCCGAATACTATTTTTACTGATGGAGAATGAACCTTGAGTCTTAATCTTGATGAGAAAAAAGCAATAGTTGCAGAGGTGAGTGCTCAAGTGGCAAAAGCCCAAGCTATCATTATTGCTGAATATCGAGGGATGGAAGTTGGTCAGATGACCAAACTAAGAGCAAAAACTCGTGAATCAGGAGTTTATTTCCGCGTCATAAAAAATTCATTAGTGCGACGTGCTGTAGCTGATACACCTTATGCAGAATTAGCAAAGCATATGGTTGGTCCGTTAGCATATGGAATTAGTACGGACCCAGTAGCTGCAGCAAAGGTGCTACATGAGTTTTCAAAAGACAACGAAAAGTTCGTGATAAAAGTTGGCGCAATGGGCGAGCAAGTAATCTCACGTAATGATATTTCTGCTCTTGCTGCATTGCCCAGCCGAGATGAGTTGTTATCTAAACTGCTCGGAACAATGCAAGCCCCAGTAGCTAAATTTGTTCAAACACTGAATGAAGTGCCAGCAAGGTTTGTGCGTGGCTTAGCTATGGTGCGCGATAACAAATAGTTTTTAGACTTCTATTTGCTCGTAGTTAAATATCAAAAATATCCAGGAGAAAATAATGGCTGTAACAAAAGATGAAATATTAGAAGCAATCGCAAGCATGTCTGTTTTGGAATTATCGCAATTGATTAAAGAAATGGAAGAAAAATTCGGAGTTTCTGCTGTTGCAACGGCAGCTGTTGCTGTAGCTGCACCAGGAGGCGGTGGAGGCGGTGCTGCAGAAGCTGAGCAAACCGAATTTACTGTTATTCTTACTTCTGCAGGTGAAAGTAAAGTCAATGTGATTAAAGTAGTAAGGGCCGTGACCGGACTGGGATTAAAAGAAGCGAAGGATTTGGTGGATGGTGCACCTAAGCCAGTTAAGGAAGGTGTATCCAAGGAAGATGCCGCCTCAATCCAAAAACAATTGGTTGAGGCAGGCGCTTCTTGCGAAATTAAATAAAGATAATTATAAATTTTTAGGGCTGGTGAGCTATTATAGCTACCAGCCTTTGGTATTTTAACCATTTAATACATATCATTGTGGATAATTAAACAATTGATAGTTATTTGGCTCCAGTCCTTCAATCCTCTGCCTTCTTCTCCCGGAGAAAATTCATGAGCTATTCGTTCACCGAGAAAAAACGTATTCGTAAAAGCTTTGCCAAACGTACAAGCGTATTGCCAATTCCATTTCTTCTCGCCACTCAGCTCGAATCGTATGCTGCTTTCTTACAGGAAGGTATAGCACCCAATAAGCGTCAAAATCAAGGACTCCAGGCTGCATTCAATTCAATTTTTCCTATTGAGAGTCATACTAAAAATGCTCGCCTTGATTTTATAAGCTATGAACTGGGGTCACCGGTATTCGATGTTAAGGAATGTCAGCAACGCGGACTTACCTATGCATCGCCATTACGCGCCAGGGTGAGACTAACGATCATGGATAAAGAAACTTCCAAGCCAACTGTAAAGGAAGTTAAAGAACAAGAAGTTTATATGGGTGAAATTCCTCTAATGACTGACACGGGGTCATTTGTAATCAATGGAACCGAACGTGTTATCGTTTCACAACTTCACCGCTCTCCCGGCGTGTTTTTTGAACATGATCGTGGAAAAACTCACTCATCAGGCAAACTTTTATTTTCTGCACGCATAATTCCTTATCGTGGATCCTGGCTTGATTTTGAGTTTGATCCTAAAGATTGCCTATATTTCAGGATAGATCGTCGTAGAAAAATGCCTGTTACTACATTATTAAAGGCTATCGGTTGCACTTCAGAACAGATATTAAAAGAATTCTTCATATTCGATAGCTTTAGCTTTACAGATAAGGGTATTCAGTTTGAACTTGTGCCTGAAAGATTGCGTGGCGAGGTGGCCAGTTTTGATATTCTCGCTAATGGAAAAAAGGTAATTGTTCAAAAAGATAAACGCATTACAGCGAAACATATTCGTGAAATGCAGGAAGCTAAAATTGAACAGCTAGATGTACCTGATGATTTTTTATTAGGAAGAATTATTGCGCAAAACATAGTCGACAAAGAGACTGGTGAAGTTGTGGTGCTAGCCAATGATGAAATTACTGAAGAGACGCTACTCAAACTCCGGAAAGTAAATATTAAAAAAATTAATACACTCTACGTGAATGATCTTAATCATGGCGCTTATATTTCTCAAACGTTGAAGATTGATGAAACCACTGACGAAATGACCGCACAAGTTGCTATCTATCGAATGATGAGGCCAGGTGAGCCCCCCACAGAAGAATCAGTTAAAGCATTATTTGCAGGACTGTTCTATTCACCTGAACGCTACGACCTGTCAGTTGTAGGGCGCATGAAATTTAATCGTAGGGTAGGTAGGAATGAATTGACTGGTTCTCAAACCTTATCCAATGAAGACATTATAGCCGTTATTAAAATACTGGTTGAGTTGCGGAATGGTCGTGGAGAAATTGATGACATTGATCATCTGGGCAATCGGCGCGTACGATCAGTTGGTGAATTAGCAGAAAATCAATTTAGATCCGGTTTGGTCCGTGTTGAACGTGCAGTAAAGGAGAGATTAAGTCAAGCTGAATCGGATAATCTGATGCCTCACGATCTGATCAATGCAAAACCTGTTTCAGCAGCGGCCCGCGAGTTTTTTGGTTCAAGTCAATTGTCTCAATTTATGGATCAAACTAATCCATTGTCAGAAATCACACATAAACGTCGGATTTCGGCATTAGGACCGGGTGGATTGACAAGAGAAAGGGCGGGTTTTGAAGTGAGAGATGTGCATCCAACCCATTATGGTCGTGTGTGTCCTATCGAAACGCCTGAGGGACCGAATATTGGACTGATTAATTCATTGGCTCTGTATGCGCGTACAAATGAATATGGTTTTATTGAAACACCTTACAGCAAAGTAAAAGATTGCAGAGTCACAGAAGAGATAGATTATCTTTCCGCAATTGAGGAAAGTAACTTTATGATTGCTCAGGCGAATGCTGAGCTTGATGATAATGATCGGTTCATCAGTGAAATCGTATCCTGTCGTCATAAGAATGAATTCGCATTGTCTTCCCCTGAACGTATTGAATATGTAGATGTGGCGCCGGCGCAAATTGTGTCAGTGGCTGCATCGTTAATTCCATTTCTAGAGCATGATGATGCAAATCGTGCTTTGATGGGTTCAAATATGCAACGACAGGCTGTGCCTTGTTTACGAGCCGAGAAGCCGCTCGTTGGTACAGGCATTGAACGGGTAGTTGCTGTACATTCAGGTACTACTGTGCGCGCAAAGCGTGGTGGTATTGTGGATTATGTCGATGCTAGCCGAATTGTGGTTCGAGTGTATGACGAGGAAACACGCATGGGTGAGGTGGGGGTTGATATCTATAATCTCATTAAATATACGAGGTCAAATCAGAATACTAATATTAATCAACGACCTTTGGTAAAAATTGGCGACAGAATAGACAAGGATGACGTCATCGCAGATGGTGCCTCTACGGATATGGGTGAGCTAGCATTGGGGCAAAATATGCTCGTGGCATTTATGCCTTGGAATGGTTATAACTTTGAGGACTCTATTCTTATTTCTGAACGAATTGTTGCTGAAGATCGTTTTACTTCGATACATATCGAAGAACTATCAGTAGTTAGCAGAGATACTAAGCTGGGTACGGAAGAAATAACTGCGGATATTCCTAATTTATCAGAACATCAACTGGGACGTCTTGACGAATCAGGTATTGTTTATATCGGAGCGGAAGTTGAAGCAGGTGACGTGTTAGTTGGCAAAGTTACTCCGAAAGGTGAAACGCAATTAACCCCAGAAGAAAAATTATTACGCGCCATTTTCGGTGAAAAAGCATCGGATGTGAAAGATACCTCTTTGCGAGTGCCATCAGGTATCTCAGGAACTGTTATCGATGTGCAGGTATTTACACGCGAAGGTATAGAGCGCGATAAACGTGCACAGCAAATTATAGATGATGAACTTGATCGTTATAAGAAAGATCTGGCTGATCAAATGCGCATTGTAGAAGAAGATGCATTTGAACGTCTTGAACGTCTGCTTATCGGCAAGATTGCTACTGGCGGGCCTAATAAACTGGCTAAGGGCAAGGAGATAACTGCTGAGTATCTGAAGAGCTTTGATCCTCATTACTGGTTTGATATTCGATTGACAGATGAGGAAACAAGTATACAGCTAGAGCAAGTTCGTGAAAGTATGGCACAAAAGCGTAAGGCGTTTGATGCAGCTTTTGATGAGAAAAAGAAAAAGCTCACACAAGGGGATGAATTAGCGCCCGGTGTGCAGAAAATGGTGAAGATCTATATTGCTGTTAAACGGCGTTTGCAGCCAGGTGACAAAATGGCCGGACGTCATGGCAATAAAGGGGTGATATCTAAGATAGTGCCACTAGAAGATATGCCTTATATGGCGGATGGAACGCCTGTTGATGTCGTATTGAATCCTCTGGGAGTGCCTTCGCGGATGAATGTAGGGCAGATTCTTGAGGTGCATTTAGGGTGGGCCGCTAAAGGACTTGGAAAGAAAATTGATGAAATGTTAAGAATGCAGCGAAATGTAAGTGAAATCAAAGAGTTTCTTGACAAGATCTACAATGGAAGTGGCAAGAAAGAAGAAATAAATTCTTTATCAGGCAATGAAATAATATCTTTAGCAGAGAATTTAACCGAAGGGGTGCCTTTTGCAACGCCAGTATTTGACGGAGCGACAGAGAGCGAAATAAAGGACATGCTGGAATTAGCTGGATTACCACGATCAGGTCAAGTTACATTGTATGATGGACGGACTGGAGAAGCTTTTGATCGACAGATAACAGTAGGCTATATGCATGTCCTGAAACTACACCATCTGGTCGACGATAAAATGCATGCTCGTTCTACTGGACCATATAGTTTAGTAACGCAACAACCACTAGGTGGAAAAGCTCAATTCGGTGGTCAACGCTTTGGAGAGATGGAAGTTTGGGCCCTGGAAGCATATGGCGCAGCTTATACGCTACAGGAAATGCTAACTGTGAAATCGGATGATGTCACTGGAAGAACTAAAGTATATGAAAGTATTGTCAAGGGTGATCATAAAATTGATGCCGGAATGCCAGAATCATTTAATGTATTGGTAAAGGAAATACGATCGTTGGGTATGGATATCGATTTAGAACAACATTGATGTTCAAAATAATTGATATCGTGCAAATTTTATTTTGCATGCTAATTATAGCTTATTCACTTAATAATATTTATTGCCCCCTGATTTACAGGAGTGACAAATGAAAGCACTGCTAGATTTATTTAAACAGGTTACTCACAAAGAAGAGTTTGACGCGATTAAAATCGGACTTGCTTCTCCAGAAAAAATTCGCTCATGGTCTTACGGTGAAGTAAAAAAGCCAGAAACGATTAATTATCGAACATTCAAACCAGAAAGGGACGGATTATTCTGTGCAAAGATTTTTGGTCCTGTCAAAGATTATGAATGCTTATGCGGAAAATATAAACGATTGAAACATCGTGGAGTTATCTGCGAGAAATGCGGTGTTGAGGTGACTTTATCTAAAGTACGCCGTGAAAGAATGGGACATATCGAGCTTGCCTCGCCGGTTTCGCATATTTGGTTTCTGAAATCACTACCTTCACGTTTGGGTATGGTATTGGATATGACCTTGCGAGATATAGAGCGTGTTCTATATTTCGAAGCTTATGTAGTAACAGATCCTGGTTTGACTCCTCTCGCTCGTTGCCAACTACTTACAGAAGATGACTATCTAATTAAGACAGAAGAGTATGGTGATGATTTTAGCGCTAGCATGGGAGCGGAAGGTATTCGTGATTTGTTAGGTAATTTGGATGTTGTCGCCGAGATAGAAAATTTGCGACGAGAAATGGAAAGTACAGGATCAGAAACAAAGATCAAGAAAATTTCCAAAAGACTTAAATTGCTTGAAGCATTCAATAAATCTGGAATCAAACCACAATGGATGATATTGACTGTATTGCCGGTTTTGCCTCCAGATCTGCGCCCATTAGTTCCATTAGATGGAGGACGTTTTGCAACTTCAGATTTAAATGATTTATATCGACGAGTAATTAATCGTAATAATCGATTGAAGCGTTTGCTTGAATTGAAAGCACCAGAAATAATTGTACGTAATGAAAAGCGAATGTTACAGGAAGCCGTAGACTCATTATTGGATAATGGTCGTCGTGGCAAAGCTATGACAGGTGCTAACAAACGTGCACTGAAATCTTTGGCTGATATGATCAAGGGTAAAGGCGGGCGTTTCCGCCAGAATTTGCTTGGCAAACGTGTTGATTATTCAGGTCGCTCGGTGATCGTAGTAGGTCCGCAGCTTAAACTGCATCAGTGCGGATTGCCGAAAAAAATGGCATTAGAGTTGTTTAAACCGTTTATCTTTAATAAATTGGAGATAATGGGTATTGCCAGTACCATTAAAGCTGCAAAGCGCGAGGTTGAGAACGAGAGCGCTGTAGTATGGGATATATTAGAAGATGTCATTCGTGAGCATCCTGTCATGCTCAATCGAGCGCCTACATTGCATCGTTTAGGTATTCAAGCTTTTGAGCCAGTGCTGATTGAGGGCAAAGCAATTCAACTACATCCACTAGTTTGTGCAGCATTTAATGCTGACTTTGATGGTGATCAGATGGCAGTACACGTGCCACTCTCATTAGAAGCACAAATGGAGTGCCGTACACTAATGATGTCAACTAATAATGTACTATCTCCAGCAAATGGCGAGCCCATTATTGTGCCATCGCAAGATATTGTATTAGGCCTGTATTATACTACTCGCGAGAAAGTAGGTGCGCGTGGTGAAGGTATGATGTTTCAGAATGTTGGTGAAGTGTCACGTGCGTACGAGAGTCGAAATGTAGAACTAAATGCCAAGATTATCGTTAGGATTAAAGAATACGATGCAAATGCAGATGGCGAGCGCAGCGAAAAAGTTACACGATATGAGACAACTGTTGGACGAGCTTTGCTCTTTGAGATTTTCCCGCCCGGACTACCTTTTTCACTGCTTAATAGAACACTTAAGAAAAAGGAAATTTCAAAACTTATAAATGCGAGTTTTAGACGCTGTGGCTTGCGGGAAACTGTCATTTTCGCAGATAAGTTGATGTATTCAGGTTTTAGCTATGCAACTCGTGCGGGTATTTCCATTTGTGCTGATGATATGCTGATTCCAACTCAGAAAGGGGAAATTATTGCTTCTGCTGAGAAAGAAGTAAAAGAAATTGAAGGACAATATACTTCAGGTTTGGTAACGCAAGGTGAGCGTTATAACAAAGTTGTAGATATTTGGGGGCGTGCAGGTGATCAAGTTGCGAAGGCTATGATGAACCAACTTGGTGTAGAACCGGTGTGTGACCCCGTGACCGGCGAAATCCAATTAGACAAAGACGGAAAAGCATTGACACAAGAATCGTTTAATTCGATTTACATGATGGCCGATTCTGGAGCGAGGGGCTCAGCAGCACAAATACGCCAGCTTTCAGGAATGCGAGGTTTAATGGCAAAACCTGACGGTTCGATTATTGAAACCCCCATTACAGCCAATTTCCGTGAAGGATTAAATGTGTTGCAGTACTTTATTTCAACGCATGGAGCACGTAAGGGCTTGGCGGACACCGCTCTAAAAACTGCTAACTCAGGATATTTAACACGTCGTTTAGTTGATGTTACACAAGATCTTGTGGTTACAGAAGAAGATTGCAATACTGGTAATGGTGTCGTCATAAAAGCACTGGTAGAAGGTGGCGAGATAATTGAGGCATTGCGCGAGCGCATTCTTGGTAGAGTAGTCGTTAACGATGTAATTAATCCAGAGACACAAGAAGTGGTTTTTGCATCAGGTGTGCTGCTTGATGAGGATGCAGTGGATTTGATTGAATCCTTAGGTATCGATGAAGTTAAAGTACGAACTCCCTTGACCTGTGAAACACGTTATGGTTTATGTGCTAAATGTTATGGCAGAGATTTAGGACGTGGAACGCCAGTGAATGTAGGAGAGGCTGTAGGCGTGATTGCGGCGCAATCAATTGGTGAACCTGGTACGCAATTAACCATGCGCACATTCCATATTGGTGGTGCAGCATCCAGAACAGCGGTGGCAAGTCAGGTGGAAAGTAAGTCGAATGGAACAGTTCATTATTCATCTTCCATGCGATATGTCACTAATGCTCAAAACGAACTGATAGCTATTTCACGCAGTGGTGAAATTATTATTCAAGATGAGAATGGTCGGGAGCGTGAAAGGCATAAGGCATCTTATGGTGCAACACTCTTGGTAAGAAATGGCGAAGTAGTTAAAGCTGGTCAAATATTAACAACATGGGATCCGCATACTAGACCGATTATAACCGAGTATGCTGGTAAAGTGCGCTTTGAAAACGTGGAAGAGGGCGTGACGGTTGCCAAGCAAATTGATGAGGTGACGGGATTGTCAACGTTGGTGGTCATAGATCCAAAGCGTCGCAGTGTTAGTCAGTCAAAAGGCTTGCGTCCATTAGTCAAATTTTTGGATGATGAAGGCAATGAGATTAAACTGGTTGGTAGTAATCAATCCGTAAGCATAACATTCCAGATAGGTTGTATTATTACAGTGCGGGATGGGCAGCAAGTGAGCGTAGGTGAGGTTTTAGCGAGAATTCCTCAGGAAACATCAAAAACGCGTGATATTACAGGCGGTTTACCACGAGTTGCGGAATTGTTCGAAGCGAGATCGCCAAAGGATGCAGGTATGCTTGCCGAAGTGACAGGAATTGTGTCCTTCGGAAAGGATACCAAGGGTAAGCAGCGACTAGTAATAACTGATCTTGAAGGTATCGTTCATGAATATTTGATACCGAAAGATAAACACGTGATGGCCCATGATGGACAAGTTGTTAATAAGGGCGAGATTATTGTTGATGGTCCTGCGGATCCCAGAGATATTTTACGCCTCCAAGGTGTTGAAGCGCTCGCGCGTTATATTACTGATGAGGTGCAAGATGTGTATCGTCTACAAGGTGTCAGGATAAATGATAAACATATTGAGGTGATTGTCCGACAGATGTTAAGACGAGTTCAGATTATCAATGCCGGAGATTCAACATTTATAACTGGTGAGCAAGTTGAGCGAGCTGATTTACTAATTGAGAATGAACGTTTGATAGCAGAGAAAAAGATTCCTGCTACTTATGAATTTATGCTTCTAGGTATTACAAAAGCATCATTATCAACAGATTCATTTATATCGGCGGCTTCCTTCCAAGAAACGACACGTGTGCTAACGGAGGCTGCTATCATGGGTAAAAAGGATGATTTGCGTGGGCTTAAAGAAAATGTTATCGTCGGTAGACTTGTTCCGGCTGGTACAGGACTTTCCTTTCATAGTAAACGCAAGAATCAAGGAAAATTATCTGGGATTGGCTCACTAGAATCTAATATATCAATTAACAGCGCAGTTTAGGGTATGATTAGGGAGAGTCCAAACTAATAATAGGTTGAAATGTAGACCTTGACAGTGTGTGGGTGAGTAAGTAGTCTAGGGATGAACTGGGTTGCTGAATTAAGGTATCCTAGGGATGGCGAGTTTTGGAAGGCTAGGGCTTGCTTGAGAGAATAAGAAGAAGAGCAAAGAGAG
>Ga0209582_1001297_pt1 | contig 12470 bp, 11 predicted proteins | sample KloWWTmetKNB5Kit_FD_187176 | JGI IMG/M metagenome (GOLD analysis project Ga0209582, IMG submission 187176) | Active sludge microbial communities from Klosterneuburg, Austria, studying microevolution and ecology of nitrifiers - Klosterneuburg... | ecosystem: Engineered > WWTP > Aerobic digester >...
AGTTGCTACCGCACTGACTCGGGGCTCATTCGAATATCAAGGGCAGAAGTGTAGCGCAGCTTCTAGAGCATACATACCCAAGAGCCTATGGTCTGCAGTCAAAAAGCAAATGAAAAAAGACCTCGAATCTTTTTCAATGGGTAGCACTGAGGATTTCGGGAACTTCGTCAATGCGGTGATCGATGAGAAATCATTTGATTCACTGGCCAAGTTTATCGATCAGGCTAAAAAAGATAAAAAGGCTGAAATAGTCTTCGGCGGAAATTATGACAAGAGCGTAGGTTGGTTTATCGAGCCGACGGTGATTGAAACGTCTGATCCTAAATACACCACTATGTGCACCGAACTCTTCGGCCCCATTCTCACCATCTATGTCTATAAGGACAAGGAATTTGAAGAGACCTTGGACATACTCAATGATACATCTCCATATGCGCTGACGGGTTCCATATTTTCAAAAGACCGCTATGCTATTGAATTGGCTACACGTAAGCTAAGTAATGCAGCCGGTAATTTTTATATCAATGACAAACCCACCGGTGCGGTAGTCGGCCAGCAGCCGTTTGGCGGCGCCAGAGGTTCGGGCACCAATGACAAGGCCGGATCAGTACTAAATTTATATCGCTGGGTTTCTGCACGGACCATCAAGGAGACATTTGTTCCACCGACCGATTACCGATATCCTTTTTTGGGGGAATAAAATTTAAATCTTCGAGAATTTAAATGTTTGAATTGCAATACCATTATTTATTGTCCCTACATAATTTCCCGGAGGTAATAATTTGATAGGCACTTTCAGTTCACCATCTTCTACACTACAAGCTTGTGTTTTAATGAGCTTTCCTTCTACGGTATATACCTTTACAATTATCGAAGGGTTCGATTTTTCAGGATTCGATAAAACTAAATGCAATATATCATCTACAGGATTGGGATACAGTAGGATGTCATCTGTAGTCGTTTCCAACTTTTTATTGGAGATTGAATTGTCAAGCTTTAAGGCAAGTAAAGTGGCATTATATGATTTAGATACAGTTCTATCCAACCCTAAGCAAATAACTCGAGAGGTATCTTGTAGCACATAAGACGTTAAATAAAAAGAATCTTTCATACTTTCAAAAAAGTTGGCGTTAACAGCTCTAAAATTCACATCCAATTTATCATCTGATAGCCTATCAATTCGTATTCTGGAAAAGTTACCATCGCCATCCGGAATCCAACCACCTAATAATATCTTATCTCTGTAAGGTAATATTGATTCTATCAGATTACCTTCAATAGGGGAAACACCAGGCTGAGGACAATCAGTACAAAAAGTGGTATCTAATTCTCCATTTTCCTTTATGACATAAACGTCAGATAAAGGGGTTTCCCCAGGTTCAAACACATTTCGTATCGAATTGAAAGCATACCTACGATTCGACAGTCTTACAAAATCGCCAGCATAAGTATCAATATCTCTAAGTGGAATACTAATAGAACCATTGTCACCAAAAGAAGTATCCAATGTTCCGTTTGTTAATAATCGAAAAATCAAAATATGCGTAGCGTTAATAAATGACTGCTCACAAAAGGCTAAGAGTTTGCCATCCTCTTGAAATATAATTTTCCGGATTTTTGGCTCTCCATTGAAATTACATACAAAATAACCAGAAGAATTAAATGAAGTGTCTGGAGCACCAGAAGGAGTCAATTTCATAATAAAAGAAGTTTCCGATACATTTGTTGCTGAAAGTGCTCCCACATAGATACTTTCCATTTCATCCATTATAATAGTTATAGCCTGTGAAATGAAATCTAACTTTTTTAAGAAGAACCCCTTATCTCCAAATGAGCGATCAATTATTCCTGCGGAATTAAATTTCCCAACTAGTGCAGCTCCGGAATTTTCAAACTCAATACCTCCAACTTGTAGAACTTCACCCCCTTTTGTCATAACACCGTCAAAACCAACATGATCAAGTGTTAATGAATCCAATACCACTCCATCTTGGCCTAAATCATTAAATAATTTGCCCTGAGCATCAAATATAGAATAACAAAATTTCCCCCTAAAGGTAGTTGCTGACTGATAAGATATATTGACCAATATTTTATCAAGTGAAATTTTAGAAGAAATTGGTAATCCATTAGGTGGCGTAATGCTATATGCACGCCCATTAATTCCAAAAGTAGAATCAATTTGAAATCTTTGACTAAAGCTAAAGGTTATAGAAAAAATAAATATAAGTCCCAATAACAAATAACGCTTCATGAATATCAGTGGTTTAATATATAAAATAATTAAATAAATGATAAGGAGGATAGAAAGAACTGTCCTCCTTGTCTTAGCTATTTAAAATATACTTCCTTTTCTCCAACTTCGTGCCCTATTATTTATGCTTGTTCCACATAAACCATGTCGGTGAACGCCTGCATCAGAATCTATAGTAGCAATTCGATTAAAGAGAAATCTGCTTCGATATATAATGTCTCTCGGCTTTAACAAATAGTCCTGGTTGTCAAACGAAGAAGGCTTTTTATCTAATGTGCCTAAGTCCAGTAAGAAATTAGAACAAGTCTTAGTATTATTAGCTTGATTATTCCAGTCACAAAAATCATAAATGATAGTAAAGGGCAACCAACTGCTAAAATAATAAATTGCATTTACCGAGTCTTCGACCCAAGTAGGTAAGCTAGTTGCATTGGTCAGTCCATGCCGAGCCAACATGGCAGCAACAGCTTCGTCTCTACTAAATTCAAGTGTTTGGTTTTGACCCAAGGTGCCGTCGGTAAATGATAAATAAGCGGATTTCGTAGAGAACGAATAGTGATCCACTACTCGCTTACTATTGATGGAATCAATAGTGCATCGGATGTAATTATACTTTGTGGAGTCACCGAGTAAAGCGTCAAAAGTAGATGCTGTTGTAGAAACTAGATTACTGTAGTAGTTGTCTTGAACAGACCAAGACTGAGCTTGACTAATCAAAGAGGCCGAATAAACAGGAAAATTGTTGGTCCTCTCTTGTAACTGGGGATCTTTTTCAATAGAGATTTTCTCTTTTTCGCAAGACGTAAAAACTAAGGTAACTGAACTGACTACCAAGAAGAATAAAATTTTCACGTTCTTTAAAGGAGTCGAAACTCTACCTCTGGCAGTGTGTGTGTGTGTGTTTGTTTGTGTTTTCATGATGACATGATTTGATTTGTGAACAATATCCAAATTTAGTTGTTTTCGCGAATTTTTTACGGTAAATTATAATTTAACAAAATCTTAACATATTAAGATAAATGTGAATATCAACCTAACTTATTCACGCTTCAAATAATAAGGATCGGATTAAATCGAATCATTGAAACAATTTTCTATAAATGTTTGTTAGTAAATACTCACTTACTTGTAAATATTAATCTTATGAAAGGCAAAAATAATATCGCAATCGGCTTTCTGACCATGGGACTTTTTATGGCCTATGGATTTTTACTCATTTATCTGCGGGACTTCGCCCCTGGAAAAGAAGAATGGATAAACTCGTACAGTCTGGGAAAGCATTTTGAAACCCGACTGGCACACGTCCACGGCAATCTATTTGCATTTCTGAATGTGCTTATTGGTTATTTGCTCATACGGTTTAGAAGGGAACTAAAAAATGCATCCGCTATCTCATGGCTGGCATTGATGGGATTATTAATGCCCCTCGGTATCCTCAGTGAAGTTTATTTTGGATTGCCGCCGGTTTTGGTACTAGTCGGAGCGATTGCTATGACAGTATCTGTAGTATGGTTGGGTATTTCATTTCTGAACCTTAAACTCACCGATGCAAAGTAAAGACTTTACCGAAAGGCAGATTGAAATAATTGAAGCCGCAACGCACCGGATAGACCAATTCGGCATACAAGAGCTGACCATAAAAAATCTGGCTGCTGATCTGAATTTATCTGAAGCTGCACTATATCGTCATTTTAAAAGTAAGAATGACATATTACTTGGCTTATTGACTTATTTCATAGTAGAGATGGAAGTTAGGATACGCAAAATAATATCTAACAATGAAAAGCCACCTTCAGAAATTATAAAACAAATATTCAAATCACAACTAGACACCTTCGCACAGAATCCGGCCATAGTCAGTGTAATATTCTCAGAGGGTATATTCCAGTTTAATAAAGAACTAAGTGACAAGATCTCTACTATGATGACTGTAATGCAAAATAATATAAGCACTTTAATCGGCAGAGGCCTGGAGAGTGCAACATATGGAAAACTATTAGGTGCAGACTCGATAACGACCATTATCATGGGTAGCATGCGAATGGTCGTGCTAAAATGGAAACTCTCCGGCAACACGTCCGATCTGACTAATGATGGTAAAAAGATATTAACCGGAATACTAAAAATGATAGAAAAATAAATAAAATAAATAACGACATGAAATATTACAATTCAAAAACAATCAAAGGAACTACAATTGCAGCAATACGCTCTAAAGTAGAAGCTGAATTAAAAAAAGAAGGATTCGGAATACTTACTGAAATCGACCTTCAGGCTACTATGAAAAATAAATTGAATAAAGACTATTTGCCGCATGTCATCCTAGGCGCTTGTAACCCCGTGTATGCAGATAAGGTACTCAGCCTGGAACCGACGATCAGTACCATGCTACCTTGCAATGTAACTTTGAGAGAGTTAGAAAGTGGCGATGTAGAAGTAGCGATGATAGCTCCTTCTGTAGCTATGGGTGCTATAGGAAATAGCGAACTGGAACAAGCTGCCATAGACGTAGAAGCAAAATTGAGTAACGTATTAAATAATATATAATCACATATAATCATGGACAAACATAGCTATCAAGTTTCATTAAAATGGAAAGAAGGAAGACAAGGCATTTTATCATCCACTGTATTACCTACCACTATTGAAGTTGCTACTCCCCCGGAATTTGATCACGGTGTGCCAGGCATTTGGTCACCTGAACATTTGTTTACATCATCTGTACTCAGTTGTTTTATGACCACATTCTTTGCAATTGCAGAATATTCCAAAATAGAATATGACACATTTGAATGTGATGCAGAGGGAATACTGGACAAGGTAGATGGTAAATTTATGATGACAGAGATCAATCTTACTGCGAGAGTTAAGATCCCAAATCTTGAACTTAGTGATAAGGTTGAGCGGATCCTGCAAAAATCAGAAACTGCCTGTTTAATTTCCAATTCAATAAAAAGTAAAGTGAACCTGACTTGTCATATTAACTAGAAATATTAATAAAAAAATTTAACCCATGAGGTTAGTAAGTATTCACAAACATATGCTCCTGCTCCTTTTAATGGCGGGAGCGTATACTGCAAATGCACAAGTCTGGTCGCTGCAGCAGTGCATAGACACAGCAACTGTATATAATAAAAACCTACGGATAGGTAGGAATAATCAAATACTTGGAGAACAAAAAGCTAAAGAAGCTAAAGCCAATCAGAACCCGAGGATTACAGCAAATACAGATTATAAGTATTTCATAAATCTGCCCTATCAACTAATGCCACTATCTACCTTCAATCCGTCAGCACCTGAAGGACAATTTAAGGAAGCACAGTTTGGTGTACCTCACAATATCAATGCGAACTTGCAGCTCGCAATGCCATTGTATAATCCTCAAGTGTATGGATCTATCAAAAATACAAAATTAGCAACCGAACTAACAGAGTTACAATACAAGAAATCAGAAGAGCAGCTCTATTTTGAGATAACTACTCTATATTACAATGCACAGATACTGCTTCATCAACTAAATTTTCTTGATAGCAACCTGGTAAATGCGGCGCGACTCTTAAAAACTACAACATTACTCAAAGAGCAACTGCTTGCCAAAGGAACAGACGTGAGCAAAGTTAAATTGCAATCATCACTATTATCAACTCATAAAGAGAATATCCAAAGTAAGTATGCTCAAGTTTTAAATGCGTTAAAGCTCGCTATGGGTATAGCTATAGAACGCGAGATGCGCATAGAGCCAAATATTATTTATAAAAATGATAGCAATTATGGCAGATTTTTGAGCTTGGATATTCGTCTGGTACAAGCTCAAAAACAATTAATAGTAAGTGAAATAAACACATTAAGTAAGTCCAGATATTTGCCAACTATTAACTTAGTAGCGTCCTATGGGACTAGTGGTTTCGGATATGATAAAAAGCCGAATAACTTCTTAAAGTTTTACCCCATTGGCTTCGCAGGAATACAACTCTCCTATCCAATATTTAATGGAACAATCACTAATATAAAAATAGATCAGAAACGCATTGAAAAACAAAATAATGAGCTACAGTTCGATCTGCTCACAGATCAGAATAATACGCAGGTAGAGAATGCTAAACTGCAGAAGGAAATAGCCATAAAATCAATTGAAATGATCTCAGATCAAATAAACCTTGCACAGACCATTTATGACCAAACTATTTTTCAACAGAAACAAGGTGTAGCCACTCTCATAGATATTTTGACTGCCGATAACTCTCTACGTGAAGCTCAGCAAAATTATTTAGCAGCAATAGTCGATTTCTTAAAGGCAGATCTGGATCTCAAAAAACTTACCGGTAATATATCCATCCACTAATTAAAAAATTACTTACGCATCATGGCCATATCCAAAAATACAAAGAGAATAATCTATATTCTAGTCATTCTGGTGCCTATACTCCTTGTGGTATTCAAGCTAAAATGGAATAAAGAGGTAACCCAAAGTAAAGTATATCATTATGATAAAGAACAAGCTATAAATGTTCAAGCGGATACAATAAAACTAGAAAGTGTGAATGATGCCTATAATTATTCCGGAACTTTTGAACCAAATAAAGAAAGTAAGATCAGCGCTGAAGTACAAGGTAAGATAAATAGAGTCTTCGTAGATATTGGTAGTATAGTAACTAAAGGCCAGTCAATGGTGCTTCTCGACAATTCACTACTTAAGCTCCAATTACAATCCGTCAATGTGCAGATAGAGGGATTACAAGCAGATGTAGATCGGTACAAGATTCTCACTGATGCAGATGCTATTCAGGGTGTACAACTTGAGAAAGCAGCACTTGGATTAAAATCTGCACAGGTTCAAAGAGCTACCCTATTTGAACAAATAAGTAAATCAACTATCAGAGCACCATTTTATGGTGTAGTTACCGCTAAGCTAAGTGAAGAGGGTGCATTTGCAGCTCCAGGCGTTCCTTTGCTTCAGATAACTAACATATCCAATCTAAAATTTACAATAAACGTACCTGAGAATGACTTAAGTCAATTTTACCTAAATCAGAAATATACTATTACCACTGATGCTTACCCTACTCTATCGTTAGAGGGGAAAGTAACCATGATTGGCAGTAAAGCAAATCCGGGAAATAGTTTCCCGGTACAGTTTACAGTAAATAATACTTCTGATTTAAAAATAAAATCGGGAATGTTTGGAAAAGTACAATTAAACAACTCGTCACAAAAAAAGGGTATCATTATACCTATCTCAGCAATAGTTTCATCCGCCAATCATACCCAGGTATATCTAATCCAAGACGGAAAATCGATCCTGCAAAATATCAATATTTCTAAAAAAATTCAGAATAAGGCAGTAGTGTCAAGTGGGCTGAATGAAGGAGATTTAATAGTTACGGGTGGATTTATTAATCTATTTGATGGTGCGAATGTGAAGGTTAATTAAATAAACATGAATATTACAGAAATTTCCATCAAGCGCCCATCACTCATCATAGTGCTGTTCAGCTTATTCATCCTATTGGGCTTCATCGGTTATAAGAATCTGAGTTATGAACTAATGCCGGATTTTAATCAGCCGGTAGTTGTAATAAAAACTGTATATCCCGGAGCAGAGCCAAATGAAGTAGAAACTTCAGTCTCACGCAAGATAGAAGATGCACTATCCAACTTGGAAGGCGTAGATTACCTGGTCACGAAGTCATTGCCCAATGCATCCATTATCATAGCCAATCTGAAGTACGGAACTGACTTAGATAAGACTATGCAAGATGCCCAGCGATATATTGACAACATCCGAAAGGATTTACCTCAGAATATACTTAGCCCGGTGATGAGTAAGGTGTCTCCGAATGATATACCGATCATATCAGTAAGTGCCACCAGTAACTTATCTGCTACTGAATTTTATCAAGTAATGAAAGATGATTATCTACCTCAAATTCAACAGATCAAGGGTGTAGCAGAAATTACAATACTGGGAGGTGAAGAAAGAGAAATACAAGTCAAAGTAGATAAGGATAAACTTAAGTTATATAGGATATCATTATATCAGGTAGTGGAGGCAATCAATCGCTCCGGCCTCGATCTACCTGCGGGAAAAGTGCAAACTGAAAAGGAAAATAACTCTGTACGACTTACCGGAAAATTTACAAATCTGGAGGATATCCGCAGTGTACAAATAGCGATGCCACTTCCGGGTAGTCCTATCTATGTAAGAGATGTCGCCACAGTACAAGATGCTATAAAAGAAACTACATCTATCAGCCGCTTCAACGGCAAGAACGGAATCGGGCTATTATTAAAGAAACAAGGTGATGCCAATGCTGTGGACATGTCCAAAGCTGTTCGAGCCAAATTCAAAGATATAGAAGAAAAGAATAAGAATAAAGCAGTCCATTTTATCATTGCGGATGATAGCACAGACAACACCATTGCGGCAGTCAATTCAGTGGTTTTCGATTTACTTTTAGCTGTGATTTTGGTCTCATTAGTAATGCTACTTTTCTTAAGAAGTTTCAGGAACTCATTGATCGTTGTCGTGGCTATTCCGACTTCATTAGTTACAGCATTTGCTGTGATGTGGTTATTGGGTTACACACTCAATCTGATGACCTTACTGGCTATGTCATTAATCATAGGTATTCTGGTGGATGATGCCGTGGTTGTATTGGAGAATATCCAAAAGCATTTAGACAGTGGGAAAGAGAAGCGGACAGCGGCGATGGATGGTCGGATGGAGATCGGCTTTGCTGCCTTGTCGATCACTCTGGTGGATGTGGTTGTATTCTTACCCATTCTCTTCCTACAAGTTTTCGTGGCAGATATGCTTAAACAATTTTCAGTGGTCGTAGTCACTTCCACACTTACCAGCTTATTAGTAGGATTCACACTCACTCCTTGGTTGGCTTCACGGATCGGCAAGAAAGAAAACTTACAGCCTACCAATTTCTTCAATCGCTTCTTACTATGGTTCGAGCGCCAGTTAGAGCACTTTACAAATTCGTATGGAAGAATACTGGAATGGGTATTGAGTCACAAATTAATATTTACCGGAATAGTGCTATTACTTTTTGTAATGACTTTAGGCATGATGAAACAAGGGATAATCGGAAAAGAACTTATCTCTACAGGTGATCAGGGCAAATTCAGGATGGCCTTGGAGTTTGACAAGTCAACCTCAATTCAGCAAAATAATTTGATCTCAACTCAGATAGAAGAATACATCATTCATCAACCGGAAGTTGCTACAGTATTCAGCAATATTGGTGGTCCCAGTACGGGTATCGGAAGTCTAGGTGTGGGTGCTGCGAATAAAACAGAATTTACAATTCAACTGAAGTCAAAGGAAGAACTTAAAAATCTTCCCACCGAAAAATTCATGAGAAAATTACGTGAAGAATTAATGTCAAAATTTTCAAGTATAAACTATTCAATGGGTGCTCTGGGCCTAATACCCCGCACGGCACCGATAGAAATAACCCTGAGTGGTAGCAATCTAAATCAGGTAATGAAGACCGGGGATAATTTAAAGTCTACCATTGAAAAAATACCGGGTGCAGATAATGTCCGTTTATCAGTAGAGGCAGGGAGTCCGGAATACAAAATCATTCCTGATAAGGATAGAATGCAACGGCTTGGGCTAAACACTGCTTATGTGGGGATGAATCTACGAACCGCATTTACAGGAAACGATGATGCTTCAATTACAGAAAATGGAACTGAGTTTCCTGTCCGAATTTGGTTAGACGACTTCAGTCGAAAGAATTTTGAAGACGTGCAACAGTTATCTATTACTAATCCAATGGGTATCTCAGTTGAAGTTTCTCAATTTGCCCAAGTGGTACAAGATAACTCACCTTCTCTACTAGAGAGAAAGGATAGGCAAGCAGCAGTCACACTCACCGCTGATGCACTAGGCAGACCCTCAGGGACAGTGGCGGATGATGTAGTAGCCTATCTTAAAGAAAATCCATTGCCAAAAGGTATTCAAATGACTTGGGGTAGCGATATCAAAAGACAGAATGATAGCTTTGGAGCTTTAGGAACTGTGTTATTGATTTCATTTCTATTGATCTATCTTATTTTAGTTGCACTCTACGATAGCTTTGTATATCCTTTCGTAGTTCTATTTTCTATACCGGTTGCCACCATAGGTGCATTTCTGGCACTGAACCTATCACTGAGCAATTTGAGTCTATTTGCTCTACTTGGCTTAATAATGTTGATGGGCCTTGTGGTAAAAAATGCGATATTAATCGTTGATTTCACTAATCAACTAAAAGAAGATGGCAAACACTTTAAAGAAGCACTCATCATCGCCGGCAAAGGTCGAATGCGTCCCATACTAATGACAACTCTGTCGATGGTGGTAGGTATGCTCCCTATAGCTTTGGCTACAGGCACGGCAGCAGAATGGAAAAACGGCCTGGCCTGGGTAATTATTGGTGGCCTGCTTTCTTCATTAGCCTTGACCATATTTCTGGTGCCGGTGGTCTATTATGTTGTAGATACAATAAAGGAAAAATGGGCTTTGCAAAAAGCAAAAGTATGACTCATGCCAAAGAGAAAAATCGTAAATTGAGCACCTCTTAGCCATCTACAATAAAACTATGAATAGCCCCTTGGATTTTCTATACGAAACACCTACTTTTGGGTTATCCGTGTATGATCTGCCCACAGTGAAGATATAAACGATATAAATAGGTGGGAGTAGCGTTTATACAGATATTAGCAGAAATTTAAAAACTAAATTATGAATAAAATACTATTTGTTTTACTTATTATACCTTTTTTCAGTTTTTCGCAAAATTTGAAAATGTCAGAAATTTTAGAAATTCGAGGTAAGGACATTGGACAAATTGAAGAGTATTTAACTGCAAAAAAATGGAACTTTATAGGTTCTGAAAAAAATAACATTAATTTTTCCTATAATCAAGAAATTTACGGTTCTAAAGCCGAATCATTTTTAAAAGTTTATTTTATTTCAGATAACTCTTCTTTAAACTGGCTTTCAATTCAAATTCATAAAAAAGAAAAGTACATTGAGTATTTAAATGATATAAAGTCTTTTGGCTGTAAATTAATAAAGTCTGAAATTAAAGAGGGTAATTTAGTAAAAACATATAAAGGAAAGACTTTAATTTTTGAAATTACAGTGAGCGACAATAAAAATAGTTTTAGCAATGTTAAATCATTCTATGATATTTTTGTCCTACCGATAGGAGAATATGAACAATATTTTTGAAAAAACTTCTGCCAATCGAGTAGACGGCCTCTCCGATGAGATGCGCGGTTCACGATTTACCACGCGCTGGCCTGGCCATCCTGCGAACGCAAGTTGCGCTCCTCCCCTTCGAAAATTGCATTTCCCCAAATTATTATGCCTCGGGAACATATAGGGCGGTTCATTAATTTGAGCGTATTTGTAGATCCTACTCAAGCATTGAGATATACCCGTGGGACTTTAAGCGATCTACGGTTATTGTAGTGCCGAGTATGGGGCTTTGTTGTGGAAGAATATAAGCAGTGATCCTTAAGTATATTCATAGGACGACTTAATCAGAACAGTGTATCCTTCCCCACCACAAGACAACTATCTCGTTATTGAAATAAAGCCTGTGACAGACGCAGAATTTCAAAATGTAACCTGGGATTTTAAAAAACTAGCAAACTACTCGACAAGAAGAGCTTCCGCATTTCCATTTACAGCTAATGTGACAGAACTAATGAAAAATAAAACCAAATAATAGGCCTAAACATCATTATTACACAAATCCCCAGACAACACTGGCGAAATCAGAGAATATGAATGAGCCATATAGTCAAGAATCCAAGATTAAATTTACTAAATTTGCCCTTATATAAAGTAAAAACACAATGATAAAAGTACAACCAAATAAAACTTTAGGTACCTTAAGCATTTCAGAAAAATACTTTTGTTGCTTCTCAGAGCATACCAAAATGCGAAATCACATATCGATTGATCAAAAATTGGTGTCTTTATAATCGGTCTGATAAGTGATTGAATACAATAATATTATCTTAAAATTTTGACAGATGCAAACAACTAAATTTTTGATTATCAGTATTTTGGGTATTTGGTTGAGTGGATGTACGTCTCTTAAACCAGCAACAAGTATTAAAAATGGGCCAATAGAAAGCTTTAAGTATATGTACATCTCGCCAACTAACAGCTTAACTTCCAGTATAGGAGCTACAATTGGAGGTC
>Ga0209582_1001300_pt1 | contig 12461 bp, 10 predicted proteins | sample KloWWTmetKNB5Kit_FD_187176 | JGI IMG/M metagenome (GOLD analysis project Ga0209582, IMG submission 187176) | Active sludge microbial communities from Klosterneuburg, Austria, studying microevolution and ecology of nitrifiers - Klosterneuburg... | ecosystem: Engineered > WWTP > Aerobic digester >...
TCGCCCGGCTTGAGCACGGACAGGTACGCGGCCATATTGGCTTGCGATCCCGAATGCGGCTGCACGTTGACGTGCTCGGCGCCGAAGATCTGTTTGGCGCGTTCGATGGCGAGGCGTTCAACCGTATCGACATGCTGGCAACCGCCGTAATAGCGCTTGCCCGGATACCCTTCGGCATACTTATTCGTCATCACGCTGCCCTGTGCGGCCAAGACCGCGGGGCTGGCGAAATTTTCCGAGGCGATCAACAGCAACTTGTCCCGTTGCCGCTGCTCCTCTGCGACGATAGCCTCGTAGGTTTCGGGGTCGGTTGATTTCAACGCGTCCAGCGAACCGATCAGCTCCTGCATGCTTCCTCCGAGCGCAGCCTTCTATCCGGTGGCCACGCATGATCCCGCAACGGGTTATGCGGTTGGTGCGGCCTCTTCCGGCTCTGCTTGCGCTGCTTGCTCTTCTTGTTTCTTCACCACATGGACCGCAATGGTGGCGGTGACTTCGCGCGGCAGCTTGATGGCGATGGCGAAGGTGCCGAGTTCCTTGATGGGCTGGGCCAACTGGATCTTGCGGCGATCCACGGTGAACCCCTGCTCAGCCAACCCTTCCGCAATATCCTTGGCCGTCACGGATCCAAACATCTTGTCGTCTTTTCCGACCTGGGCGGCCATGGTCAGTGAGACCGCGGAGATCTTCTTGCCGTGGGCCTCGATGTCCTGCTTTTCCTTCTTGGCCTTCTCGGCCGCGGCCCGCTTGGCATGTTCGAATTCTTTGATGTTCCGGCTATTGGCTTCAACGGCCTTCTTGCGGGGCAGGAGATAGTTCCGGGCAAACCCGTTGGAGACGTCCAAAAGGTCGCCGAGGTCGCCCACGCCTTCGAGTGTTTCTTGGAGAATCACCTTCATACTGCAACTCCTTCTGTTGGAAAGGGAAAAAGCATACTGGCGGGCTGTGCAAAAGTCAATTGATCTGGAGCCATCGGGCGGTTTTCTTCATTCGGCTCGAAAAGGCGGCGCAGGCGCTCAGTGCGGCTCTTTCCGTTCATTGTCGTGTTTCAGCGGTGGATTGTTTGTGCGTGCGCGCTGGTGGACAGGATCTTTCGGAACTCTTTAAGATACGTTCCCGATTCGATGAACAATGCGCCGACGGCTGTGCGACCGGCACCGCAGGCTGCGCCACGACAACACGCGAGGGAAGAACGGAACATGACCGCAATACCAGGTACCTTGCCCGACCTCCTCGAACACCTGGCCGCAACGCTGGAAGGTGATGCCGCGCGCAGCACGGAGCAGGGGCTCGACCACTCGATTCCGCTCACCCGCGGCCGGCTGCTTCAGACCGTTGGGAATTTGCAGCTCTATGAATTCTTTCTGCCTGTCGACGTGATGGTTGGAGCCGACCTGTCTGCAACGTTGCTCCTGGGCGAAGAGGCTGAACCCACGGAGGGCATTGTGCTGTTTCAGGACGGGGAGCGCCTCGTGCTGCAATTGTTCGATGCCATCGGCGATGTGGTGCCCAACGCGACCCTGGTGCCTGATGCCGGTGGATTGGCCCTGACCACCAGCCGCCGCTTAGCAGAAATGAGCAAGACCGGCGCCTCTTATACACTGGGCCCGGCCGAGCGGCTTCTGCCCGTTCTCGAAGCGGGGCAAACGGGGGACTGCGCCGCTCTGGAGGCCCTGGTGCCCACCTCCGTGCTGACGCCCTTGTGGCAAGACGATCTGACGGCGCGTCGGAAGAAGCTAGCCACGCTCGTCATTGAGCTGCTTCGAGGCAACAAACGCATTCTTCTCGTTGCTCCGGACCACGAGAGCGCCGATGCGATCACCCTTCTCACGGCCCGGGCTATGAAAGCGGCCGGACTGACGTTCAAGAGTTGGCTGAGTCGGTATGAAGTGGCGACCAGCAAGGAGAGCGGAGGCATTCCTCTTCCGGATTTGGGATTCGAGGCGCAGATGCATCAGTTCTATGCCAAGTCTCGATCCGACAAGGCGGTCTTGCGCAAAAAGTACGATCGGTTCCGTGAGCTCACGCCGATTCTGGCCTACAAGGCTCAAAAGCAGAAGGATCTGGACGAGGTGCGGTTATTGGAATGGCGACTCGTGACCCAGTTGACCGATTTCCTGGCCAAGATCAAGGAAATCGACCAGACCCTGACCGACTACGAACAGCTCCCCATCTGGAAGCGGTTGTCCATGCAGGCGGTAGGGAAAAACGTCGAATCGCTGCGTGAGTACAAAGCGATCTATGAGCGGCACTGTGCCGGGCTTCGACATGAGGTCGACATCGCCAAGGAACGGATTGCCGAATTGATTCCCGAGGCGACGGTCCCGAAGGAGCTCAAACCGGAATTTGCCGAACTCAAAGAAGACGTAATCCGGTTGGGGGGCACGAAGAAGATTCGCGAACTGTTGGCGGCGCAGGAGGATACGAACCGGCAGGCCTTCGTGCAGAACCGGCGGGTCATCGTCACCACGGCGGCGCGGGTGGCGGCCGATCCGTTGTTTCGCAAGGTGCGGTTCGACGTCTTGATTGCGGATGAGGCGCCACGCATCCGCGCGGCTTTCCTGCTGGCGGCCGCGGGGTTGGTCCGCGAGCGCATTGTGCTCAGCGGCGACCTGCGCGAGGTGACGGCCGGTGGCGCCTGGAACCTCACCGACGGGGTCCTGACCGCCGGCTGAACCCGATTCGCCTCAGCCGACGGATATTTTCGTGTCCCTCACCTTGACGGGTCGAAGTCGATCAGCGATAATCCCACTCCACTCCTCAGGCCGAAGTGGCGGAACTGGCAGACGCACTGGTTTCAGGTACCAGCGCCCGTAAGGGTATCCGGGTTCAACTCCCGGCTTCGGCACCATAACTTTATACCCTATTGATTCTCTTCAACGGTTGCCTGTAAGCCTTGCTGAGCGGCCGTATATCGGGCGTACAAGACTGGATTGTAGGGCCTGCGTTCGCGTTTCCCTCTCGCTGGTCCGGCTGCATCGCGGGCAGTTTGATCTGGCGAAAAAGGAAATGGCCAGATGGGACCCAGCACAATGTCTCGCTCGAACTTGAGCACCTACGCCGCACGCGATAGGTCCTTATGGCTTGCAGATCCTGAAACTGAATGCGGCGACCGAGCGGGTAGCGTGAGCTGCGATAGATGCGTTTCCCTGCGAGGAGGGCGGTGTGAGTATTCATCAGTCCAATGAGCAAGTCCGATCATTCTGCCCGTAACTCCGATTGCCGCGAAGAGGAAGGCTGCAACTATGAGAAACTCCATAGGCATTGAGCAAGTCTATCCGCTTTCCCTCTGTTGGCAAGATCGTGCCGGTCTCCGAAAGGTTAAACCTGAATCCTGCGCCAATCGATGATCAGACCTCTTCGTGCACCGCAATCTGAGATGCCAGAGCTGAATACATGGGTCTTGAGCGAAAGCTACTTTTTCAGTAGCGTTCACTCCCATGCCTCGGGGGCCTCGAAAACTCACGGTCAAGTTTGGTACGACGACGCTCACTCAGTATGGCGGCGTCTACCTTTTACATCGGTTCTTGTCGCGAATTGGCTTCAAGGACGCGATTGCCCGACAGCTCCGAGTGACTCAGCGGAACCATCGCTACAGCGTCGGACAAATGCTGCTGGCTTTGCTCTATCCGATGATCCTCGGCCTGGAACGCATTGAGACAACCCAGTTGCTGCGACAGAACGGGGTGTTCCAGTACCTCACGGGGCTGCACACGTACCCGAATCCGTCGACGCTGCGGCGATTTCTGCTGCGCATCGCGCCAACAGCACTGCCCCAATTGCGAACGCTGCACGATCGCTTCCTTGCGCGCCTGACCGCGCCTCCGAGCTCACCGTCGCGGCTGATTTTCGATATCGATTCGACCGTGTTCGTCCTGTACGGCAAGCAGGAGAACGCCAAGATCGGCTACAACCCGATCAAGCGCGTCGTATCACCCGCTGCTCTGTTTCGAGGGCCGGAGCACGGACTGCTGGCACGGCGAGTTGCGGCCTGGCGATGCCCATACCGCCAGTGGGACGCTCGACCTGCTCACGGCATGTTTCGCCAAGAGGCCACCGGGGATCCGGCTGACGATTGTCCGCGCGGACAAAGGGTTTTACGACCACACGCTGGTCGAGTGGCTCGAAGTACAGCGGGCCCGGTTTGTGATCGTCGCCCGCTTGACAAGCCCGATCAAACGCAAGCTGGCGCATCTGCGGTACGTGAGTCCCAGCCGTGGCATCGAGGTGGCCGAGTTCCGCTACCAGCCCATTCGGTGGCCCCATCCTTACCGCTTCGTCGTCGTTCGCCGACCCCAGCCCGAAGAACCAAGCGAGCAACTGACGCTCTTCAAACTGGGCAAGTATCACTACCAAGTACTGGTCACGAATCTGCCGTTGCAACCGCTGAACCTCTGGCGCTTCTACAACGATCGCGCCGGGGTGGAATTGCTCATCAAGCAGCTCAAAGGGGATTACGCCCTGGGCAGCATCCCCACCCGTCATTTCTTCGCGAACAAGACGTACTTCCATCTGCTGCTGTTGGCCTACAACCTGATGAACTGGTTCAAGCGGCTCTGTCTACCGCCCGAGTTCCAGAATGCCACGTTGCAGACCCTTCGGCACCAGGTCCTGTTGATGCCGGCTATGCTGCGTCGAACCGACAATCGTCCCTCTTTGGCCTTGCCCGCCAGTGGCTCTCGGGAAGGCGCCTGGCAATATGCCCTGGACCAGATCGAGAGACTCAAACTCTAAAGGCATCCCTATTCACGCAGGATTCAGGTTAAAGTGTCTTGCGAATCACTTCCGGCCTGGCGAACGATTTGGACGTAATCACGAAGGCGTCCAGGCGAGATCGGCGGTGATCGCGAAGCTGGTGCTCTTGCGATGTTCGGGTCGCACATCAAGCATTCATAGTTTCGAAGGAATCTGAGGCAGAGGTGTAGTCGAAATCGGAATCAGCCTAACCAAACGGTAAAGCGGTCACGCTCTGTATGGCGCTCCAACTAGGTAAATGACCGAGCCGGTACTAGGCAGCAACCGAGGTGGCTCTGAATCGGAAACCAGGTACACTCGTATGCCTGCCTCGCGCGTGAGGGAGCGAAGGCCTCTGCTCCCAGCGCAGGGCACACTGGGGGAGGCATTATGAGTGTGCGAAGGGGTGTTCCCTCTCGGTACGGCCAGAACTCCCTTCGACGGTGATCGCTCTCTCGAAAAACCCGCGCTGCGCAAGATTCCATTGCACAACCAAGTGGTTCGTCATGCGTACGACTTAGAGGCGGAGCTGGTACTTACTTGCGACGAGGAAATGATCAATCCCCGGTCCGTGACAATGTTGTGAGGTTCGCGCTTGGGCCTGGCGCATAGTTGCACGCGCACCCCGGATCATACTGCAGGCACGTGCGAATGCAGTCGGTGCACGGAACGAGGTCAGTCGCTACGGGGACGGGACAGGCAACCCAGGGGGCGCTGCATGTCTAAGCCGCGCATACGTTTGGCCGATGATCATTCCCTCGTGCTCGAAGGGTTTCGGCGTATTCTTGAAGGTCAATGCGAGGTAGTCGGAATGGTTGAAGATGGGCGAGCGCTTCTTGAAGCCGCGGAGCGCACATGCCCCGACGTCGCCATGCTGGCTATATCGAGGCCCTCATTGAACGGCATCGATGCCGCGTTGCAACACGGAAAGATGCAGCCTTCGATCAAGGTGATTCTTGTGACCATTCATGCCGATGTCGAGTATGTTTGATCCGCCTTTGAGGCGGGTGCGTCGGGCTATTTGCTGAAACGGTCGGCCGTGGACGAGTTGGAGCAGGCCGTCAGGGTGGTGTGGGCGGGGAAGACCTACATGGCTGAGGGACGAACGGTGACGGATATTGCGATCCTGCTCAAAGTTTCGACGCAGAGGGTTGAAATGCACAAAGCCCACGCCATGGATCAGCTCGGACTTCGAACCACGGTAGAACTCATCAAATGTGTGATCCGCACACATCGTTTCACGTAAACTGCCCGGATGGATGCTGACATGCGCAAGCGACTACGGTGGGTACAGCTCTATCAGGAAACGGGAGATGCAGGGCTCGTATGTCGTCGATGCGGCATCTCCTATCCGACCCTTCAGAAGTGGATGCACCGGTACCGAGAAGCCGGTGAGGCCGGCCTGGTCAGTCGCAGCCGCTGTCCCACCCGATCTCCAAACCGACGTATTTTCGAGCACGAGCGCGACTTGATTCTCAGCCTGCGGAGGGAGCGGAAGTTAGGGGCTCGGCGGATTCAACACGAACCGCGCCGCCATCATGATCTCAGCCTCTCGCTCGACTCCATCCACAAGGTCCTAGTCCCCAGTCACATGCCCCCACTGGTTCGCCCTGCGCGGCGGAAGACACGACACCGGTATGCCCGACTGATTCCTGGGGATCGCGTGCAACTCGACACGTGCAAGAGTGCCCCCGGCTGTTATCAGTACACCGCCGTCGATGACTGCACACGCTATCGCGTGCTGGCCGTGTTCCCTCGACGCACCGCAGCCAGTACGCTGGTCTTCCAGCAGGATGCGGAAAAAGTCCGCCAGCGGCGTTCTCGCATCGCTCAGCGGCTCACCGTACGGCAAGAGTACGATTCGCCACATCGCTCGCTGCGGCCTTGCTGGACGGCCTTTGTGCGCATCCTGCGGGCGATTCTGATACCAACACGCCACATGAACTGATCGCATTGTATTGCGCAAAAATCGAGTTTTTCCGCAGCCTGCTAGGAGCGCGTCCTCGAAGAAATGCCGTTTCCGATGCAGCGGGTCCAAACTGACCGTGGCCGAGAATTCTTCGCAGTGGTGGTGCAGCAGTGGCTCATGGACCACTGCATCAAATTCCGCCCCAATCGACCGGCCTCTCCGCATTTGAATGGTAAAGTCGAGCGCTCGCAGAAGACTGACCGCGAGGAATTCTGGGCTGTGACTGATCCTCGGACGCCTGACCTGCAATTGCGGTTGGTCGAGTGGCAACACTATTACACCTGGGGTCGGCCTCACGGCCCCTTGAACGGCCACACACCCATCGAAGCGTTCTGTGCCAAGCAAGAAGCCACGCCAGTTTGGGATGAGGTCGAAGCCAAGTATGACCCGACGGGTGAGCGATTCCAGATTGCTCACTACCAAACAGACTTAGCTCTCAGACGGGATATGGAAGCGAGATTTCAGGCTCAGGAAAAGTGAAACGATGTCTCCGAATCGCACACATCAAATATGCGCTGACACATGGGATCGTACGCCCCTCGTAGGTGGTGCCCACGGCCCCTCACTCGTCTCTTTCTGGATCTGTCCATCGCTTTCTCCTTCAACTCACAGTGGGCGGCTGTCGAGGGGGCTCGTCAAACCTAGGGCTGTGCTTAGCGGCTCGGACAGTCACCCGGCCCAGAGATTGCGAAACCATCTCCCAGTATGTTCTTATCAGTTTGCGAGTAACCTGCTTGTTCCGGCGGGGGCATGCCAGTAGTATCATCTCACAACGCCAGGGCTGCATGGAGTTTGATCACGCCCGTGCCACACTTGCTCCGCGGAGACGCGTCTATATTGAGCCCGTCATGAATGTATCCGCTCTTATGGTGAGCAAGTTCCTCCTCCATTCGTCGACATCGATACGCTGAATATGAAGAAGCGATGCAATGATGAGAGGTAGCTGGGTCGGCAGGCGAAGATGAGGGCGGTCAATGACGTCTGAAGAACCAGTACATTACTGTCCCATTTGTCAGGTTGCTGTGGCGCCAGAACGTCTTTTGATCAGGCCCGATGCTCCCCACCGGCGCGCGGTCCCCCTGCGGCCGGAATGGCATTGCAATCAATGTGGGCGGACGTTCGCTCCGGACTATTTCGATACGCCGCCCTAGTCCTGCACCAGTGACCCACCGAATCCGTACGGTAGCAACGGGATCGGCAACCCATTCAGTCCCGGTGGTCCCTACAGCCTCAATCGCCCAACCGGGGCAGGCCGGGCCCCTGCCGCTCCGACTAGTCCGTGTACCTGGTCCAATGGCTTACCAGGGCTGTCTGGTCCGACGATCCTCAATCGCACCGAGCTGTCTGGTGTCTCCGCGTCTCCACCAGCTCCAACTATCACGATTTCCGGCAGGGGGCCCTATGGCATCACGCTTCCGGGGAATCATCCCCTGGCGGTTGGAGAGAACTGACGGGGCTGAGTGAAACCTATCCCGAGGTCATGCCCGGGGAACGGGGTACTTGAAATACGACGGATTGGGAGTCGAACTGCGCGTGCAGACCGGCAGCAACGCGATGTCTTCGTCGAGATCGTGCTTGGCCGCGCTGGTATCCCCATCGTGCGAATCGGCGTCACTGCCAGCTATGCACCACGAAGCCTGCGCCAGCGATTGGGGCTCGACCCGCCCCTGTAGCAATCCGCGTAACTCTCACCCCGACGCGCAATCCCTCTGCCGAACGGCCGCACACCATGTGGCCCCGGTGGTTCGGCCCTACCACTCTTCACGCGAAGTTTGTACGATGCGGAACAGTCCTTGCGAGATCCCATGCCCGGCGCGTCCAACAATCAACCGTCTCAGCTCACTCAATGCCTGTCGATGTGAAGCCATCTCATGCGCTGGTCGATGTTCCCGGCGGCGAGCCTCTGCTGGGCCACCTGCGTGCGTTCAGGCGGCAACCGCTGCAGGCCATGTCGCAGTGGTGGCGACGGCACGGCGATGCGCTCCGCTTTCGGCTCGGTCCTAAGACGCTCTACCTCCTCAGCCATCCCGATCTCGTGGAAGAGATTCTCGTCCATCAGGCCGATCGTTTCGTGAAAGTGTACGAGCCGCAGCGTCCCACCGGCCTTGCGTTGGTCTTAGGTAACGGCTTGGTGACCAGTTCGGGCGACGTCTGGAAGCGGCACCGGCGCATCGTCCAGCCGGTCTTTCATCGCGCCCGCATGGCGGCGATGGCCGATCGCATGGCGCAGGTGGGCGAGCAGCGGATCGCGGGTTGGACGGTCCACGCGGGACGGCCGGTCGATATCGCCGATGAAATGATGCGGCTGGCCCTCGAAGTGATCTCTCACACGATGTTTCACACGAACGTGGCCGACCGTATCGACCACATCAGTCGTGCGCTACGGGTCAGTCTGAAGTATGCGTTCGATTCGTTTCACAGTCCGCTGCGTGTGCCCCTGTGGGTGCCGACCCCGCGCAACCGTGAATTTCGTCTCGCTCTGCAGTTCATGGACAAGCTGATCTATGGTTTGCTCGCCGAGCGCCGCCGCACCGGAGCGCAGCACGACGATCTCCTCGATCTACTTCTCAGGGCCCGCGATGAGGACACAGGCGCCGGGTTGAGCGATCAGGAACTGCGGGATGAAGCGCTGACCATTTTTGCTGCGGGACACGAGACCACCGCCAATGCCCTTGCCTGGACCTGGTACTTGCTTGGCACCCATCCGGAGGTAAAGGCGCGTTTTCACGAAGAGGTGGACCGGGTGCTGCAGGGTCGAACGCCTCAGGCCGACGATCTGCAACAACTCCCGTACACTCGCGCGGTTTTCGATGAAGCGGTTCGTTTATATCCCCCCGTCCCGGCGGTCCAGCGAAAGGCTGCCAGCCGCACAAGCATCGGCGGCCTCACCCTGCCTGCCGGCGCGCTTGTCCTGGTGGGCATCTATCACCTGCACCGACACCCGGCCTTCTGGCGCGATCCGGAGCGGTTCCTACCGGAGCGATGGCTGGAGGGTGAACGGCTGGCTCCCCGATGCGCCTACCTGCCGTTCGGCACAGGACCCCGGGCCTGCGTGGGGACGCAGTTCGCGACGGTGGAAGGGCCGCTGCTCCTGGCGCTGATCGGCCGCTCCTACGATCTGCAGCTTGCGCAGGAGCACGTCGAGGCTGAAATCCTGGTGACCTTGCGTCCGAAACACGGCATCCGCATGACAATCCTGCCACGCCACCAGCCGGTCCACTCTGCCTAACGCAATCGAGGCGTCGTCCGGACTGGCTGCCTCTGTCTTTCAGCAACACCGGAGATGGAAGGGCGTTCCGTCGGCAGTCGTATTTCTTGCAGAATCGGGTCAGTATCCGACCGGGGTCATCAACTAGTTGGTGATGTAGACGTGCTGGACCTGCCCTTTGGGAAGCAATTTGTTGATGGCTCGTCGAATGTCTGCCCGCAAGGCCGGTAGCTGCCCGGCCGCACGCAGATCGCTGACGGCAGAGGTGTGAAGGATTTCCATGACCTGCCGATCGATCGCGTCGTGGCGGGCCTGGATCAATCCAGCGGCCCCCGAGCGATTGAGTTCCAGGGACAGGTTGACCTGCCACATAATAGTAATGTGGCCCGTCATCCACGGGCGCGACGACGGGCGGGAGGTTGATGGTCGCGCCTGGTTGCCTCTGTGAGGGATCGGGGAGAGCGGTTTGCAATGAGAAGGTATGCGGCAGGAGGTCCGGGTGGTACTGGCCCGCCAAATAGTCTACCAGGAGCAAGATCCCGGCGATACTCAACAGCACGATGAGGCTGACGCGTAATGTCATGCTGAAGCGGATGCATGTGACGTGAGGCGGCGGTCCAGTTCTCGATGACTCTGCTGACGCGCTCTCGCACCATGAGGACGTTCTGAATAACAGTAGCATCTCCTTGGAAATTGTCAGCAAGGGAGGTCCTTGGTCGACACTAGGAAGTTACCCAGGCCTGGTGGTTCGTGATGGTTCATGCCGTTGGTTGAGGTTCGGATGGATGTGTAGGGCGCCTCTGTCAGACCTTTCCCGCGCACCATCTCATGATCGATCCACTGTGAGTGACTCGACGACCACCTCGGGACCATTCCGCCCAGCCCCGGTGATCGAGATGTGGGACGCCCTTGTGCACTGAATGCGCCGGGTATCGTTCATCGCCGTTCTCTGCTTGGGGGCGCGCCGAAAGGGACGTCCTGCTGGAGCGTGTGTTTCCTGCCAGGCGCGGCGTGATGCCGTAATAGCTGGGGTGGTCGAAGATCAGAGGGGTGAGCGGTCCCGAAGAACGAGCGATTCGCCCTGGATAGATGAATATAGACGGTCTAGGGATGAGGGCCTGGCCCCGGCCTCGTGGCTGCCCTGTGCGCTGTTATGAGCGGCGCCCTGAGAAAGAGAGGGCGTGGACTATTGTAAGGCTCGCGGTGGCTTTGATGAAGCGGCGGCGCAGGCATTTCCCGGACAGGCGTTGTTGCGCCCGGTGAGCCTGAGCCGGTTTCCGGCAAACCACGCATAGGCCTTTACCATGAGTGGGGCAACCAACGGGAGTCGGCTGAGGCGGGACAGGAATCCCAGACCGACAGCCTCCCACATCGCACGGAAGACCTCGACCCCGGTGATGACGGTGCCGTCCGCCCACCGGGCGTGAATCACCGCGCTCAGATCTGCGACAGCCAAGCCGGCCGGTGCGGCATCGAAGCCGGCAAGAGAAAAGTCGAGCAGGGTGAGGCGTTGTGTCTTGTCCAGACGCTTCATCAGCGCCATTTCGCGGGCGCAAATGGGACAGGCTCCGTCATAGAACACGATGAGTGGATAGACAGCCATTCGAACGGTGCCTCCCTGTCATCCCGGGATCGTAAATCGCCGGGTGAATCGATCCAGCACTTCGTCCAACTCACTGAAGGTGTCCAGGACATCGATACGGTATTGCGCAAACTGATCGCGCATCACGCGCGCGCCATGGCCGCCGGCCATGACCGTGGTGACGGGTGTCAATTCCTCCGCGAGCGAGTGAATCAATTCCGCTGCGGTGCCTTCCTGCGGCACCAAGGTCAATGACAGGATGGCCAGATCCGGGGCGACCTCTCTGCAGAGCCTGCTGAGGGAGGAGGTGGGCACGTTGGCACCTAAGTAGTAGACCCGGCATCCGCGCACGCGGCATCGGTAGGCGACGGCCAATGCCGCAATGTCGTGCTCCTCGCCGGGCGGGCAGGCCACGACGACTTTCGCGCCGAACTCCGCCACCGGCAATTGATTCATAGCCGCGTACAGTTTTTGCTGGATTTGGCTGGTCACGTAATGTTCGACGGCGATACTGATGCGCCCGCTGTGCCACAGGTCTCCGACGCGTTCCTGCAGCGGGATGAGAATCCCGTGGAGTGCCTCTTCAAACGGCACGACCGCGACTGCGCCGTTCAAGCGTTTCTCGAATGTGACGCGGTCGAGTGGTTCCAAGGCCGAGAGCAGTTCTCGCAGGAGGCGGTCGAAGGTATTGTCTACCACGGCGGTGCGCGGCGCTTCCGCGCGCAGGCGGGTGATCAACTCCTCCCGCCCCAGCTTCGCGAGATCACCGATTGACGCTCCTGCGTCCAATTGCTGCTTCAGATAGCGCAGCAAGGCCACATCTTCATCCGAATAATTGCGATAGCGATTCGCGCCTCGTGTCGGTTTTAGGAGGCCAAATCGGCGCTCCCACACCCGAATCACATCGCGGCTCAGACCCGTGAGCTTCGCAACCCTATGAATTCTGTGCGTATTCATTGTTGAGGCCA
>Ga0209582_1001306_pt1 | contig 12442 bp, 11 predicted proteins | sample KloWWTmetKNB5Kit_FD_187176 | JGI IMG/M metagenome (GOLD analysis project Ga0209582, IMG submission 187176) | Active sludge microbial communities from Klosterneuburg, Austria, studying microevolution and ecology of nitrifiers - Klosterneuburg... | ecosystem: Engineered > WWTP > Aerobic digester >...
CTGGGAATCGCTTTTGACACCGACCCGGCTACCGCGTTGCGGCTGGAGGAAGAACAGGTCTGGCACCAAGGTGCGCGGGCCAGCGTATGCCCGGACTCTGGCCGGTGGTGCCTGGCTACCTGACGCCGGACGAAAAAAAACCGGCCAAAAAGGCCGGTCTCTTGCGCTGCAGTGCAGGTCTTAGTAGCGGTTGCCGCCACCACCATAGCCACCGCCGCCGGAGCGGCCACCGCCGTAACCACCACCGCCACCGGTACGTGGCTCCATGGGACGGGCTTCATTGACCACCATGTCGCGGCCGTCAACGTTTTTGCCGTTCATGCCGCTGATAGCCGCCTGGGCTTCAGCATCGCTGGACATTTCCACAAAGCCGAAGCCCTTGGAGCGGCCGCTGTCGCGGTCCATCATGACCTTGGCAGACGAAACGGTGCCGAAGTCAGAGAAGTTTTGATTGAGGGAATGGTCATCTACCGAGTAGGAGAGGTTGCCGACGTAAAGTTTCTTGCCCATGGAGGGATCTTTCAAAAAAGCGACCGCAGTTTCAATGAACCGCGCGACGCAGGGGGAATGACGGTCTTGGTTAAAAAACCATCTGAGGAAACGGAGTGAGAAATAGGACCGGAAGTAAAGCTCGCCGCACAGGGGAGTTTGACGACCGGAAGGGCCGAGACTATCGGCCAGGAAGGTGTGGGTGCAGCGTGGGTGATGCCGCAGAGCCTGTCAGACTACAACCACTGCAAAGGTAAGCAAATTGCAGTAGTGCGTGTATTTTACGCTCGATTGAGCAACCACGGTGGGCTGTTTGATGATGGGCTATGCTCGATTGGCTGCTTTTTCGAATTGCTCCACCGTGAACACCTCCTCCAACCCGCTTACAGCCGCCGCCATGCTGCTGGCCGCCGGCCGCGGCGAGCGCATGCGCCCGCTGACCGACACCTGCCCCAAACCCCTGCTGCAGGTGCAGGGCAAACCGCTGATGCAGTGGCCGATGGAAGCGCTGGCCCGAGGAGGCTTTGACCAGGTGGTGATCAACACGGCGTGGCTGGGCGAGCAGGTCGAGCAGCAGTTTGGAAGCGTTTTTGGCCTCCAGCCCCCGTCGAATAAGCGCAACCAGCTATCAAATCAGGAGCAATTTACAGCAAGCCTGCACATCCAGTATTCGCATGAAGGCCGCGATTTTGGCGGAGCGCTGGAAACCGCCGGCGGCATTGCGCGTGCGCTGCCCCAGCTGGGCGAGGTGTTCTGGGTGCTGGCGGGCGATGTGTATGCGCCCGACTTTGTGTTCGCACAGGACGCGGTGACGCGCTTTGTGCACAGCGGCATGCTGGCCCACCTGTGGCTGGTGCCCAACCCGGAGCACAACCCGGCGGGCGACTTTGGTTTGGGCACTCCAACTGGCACACACGCGGGTCTGGCCCTGAACCTGCCCAAAGACACACACGAGCCGCGCTACACCTACAGCACCATCGGCCTGTACCGGCGCGGCCTGTTTGAAGCGCCCTGGTGCGACATCGCACCGGGCAACCCCACCGGCACCAAGGCGGCATTGGCCCCGCTCTTACGCCGGGCGATGGACCACGGTAAAGTGAGCGCCGAGCTCTACACGGACCGCTGGACCGACGTCGGCACACCGCAACGCCTGGCCCAGCTCAACGCCTGATTCTGTGCATGACGCATACCTCTCCGCTGAAGTCTTGGCCTGCACAGTACAAGGCCAGAACTATCGAGATTCATGAATCACACCGGCATCAGGTGTGGATCGCATCATTGGACGTAAAGAAGATACTGCCGTCACTGCGATCTGATTCGCAATTGGCTCAGGTCTACAGCACAGACTTTCGCAGCCTGGACAAGAGCAAGCGGGTCTTCTTCAGCGAACGGGCGTTAAAGAAAGAGCTGCAATACAACCGCAGCCAAGACGCTTTGATGTTCCTTGCATGGCTTGAAAAGAATGTGTACTACCCCGCAGCCCGAAAGCGTGGCGATGCGGATGCCCTTAAGCCCATGCCGGAGAAGTCACGGAATCACGGTGAAGAGCTAGACGACGATGATTTGCACATCCCAGCGCGGAAGCTTCCCCCTGCACCAAAGCCGCAACACCTTCAAAAGAAAGTAATCCGGCATCCTGAAGCGGCCTCCTTTGGTGCACGCTTTCTTCGAAAACCGTTCCTTGCGTTGTGGCGCGGCGATGTGGAAATGAGCCAGACCATTCTCCTTGGTGGCTTGGCCATGGTTGCGTGGATCGTTGCCACTGAATTCCTGATTGATGTGGTTACCAGCCCAACCCACTACACCGGCGCATATGTCTGGAGGCAGTGGCTTGTATTGCTACTCCTCTTGAGCTTAGGCGTCGCGGTGGCTTGGTGGTGCGTAGGCATCATGCGCTGCGCTATCCGCCGCCAGCATGAAGGGCGCAGCTTTAGAGCGTCATTGGCCGGATTTGTGTTTGGATTGACACTCCTGTTTTACTTACTCCCCTTTCCGCTTGCTGCGACCTCGGAATGGGTAGAAGGCTGGTGGGACACTGTTCAGGGTGAACTGCAAACTGCGGAGGTTATCCATGACAAACACCTTGGGCGGATAGTGGTCCGTGGTGAACTCGGATTCGGTACCTACAAGCGATTGGAAGCCGCCCTTAAACAGACTCCCGTGCTAACGCTGGTGGAAATTGACAGTCCCGGCGGCTATGTGGTCGAAGGTCTTGCCATGGCTAGGCTGCTTGAAAAGGCCGGGGCGGATACCGTTAGCCTTGAGGAATGCTCCAGTGCTTGCACTTACCTACTGGCTGCGGGCAAAGAGCGCTACCTTGGCCCCAAGAGTGAGATTGGCTTCCATAGAAGCTTTTCTCGCTCGCTTGGGTTTGGCAAAGGCTGGAGCAGTTGGGATCACAGAGTCGCGGACTACTACCGTTCACGGGGTACTGACGAAGCATTCGTAAAACGCGCTCTGGATACACCGGGGTATGACCTATGGGTGCCTACCCATGGGGATATGTTCGCAGCAGGTTATGCCACTAAGCGCTGGGATGAACGCAGGGCCGGTTATTGACTTCGGTGCCCACTTCCAATGAAAGTCACATATTCAAATTTGCTACGCAATAGTGTGGGGCTCGACGCCCCCGTTTTCAGTTGCAATGGGGAGTGAATTGGTCAACATTTATTCTCCCCAAACAGGATCGAGCACTTTTTGAACTCGATTAATTGTTTGCCCAGAAGCCATGCAGTGAGCGCGGAGGGATTCTGGATCAAAAGCCACTACCTGATTTTCCGTATGTGCGAGGGGTTCACTGAACGCGAGCTTCATATCAAAATGCCGCATCCCTGCTAGCTTATTGGGCCTCAACTAGTGACCGCACGAGTTTTCCGCTTCTCCTGCACTGGAGGCGCTGGGATACTTGGCAAAGGTGTTCCCACCTTCCATTGAGTCGCAATCTCCTGCGCCTGGACAAGTTGTGTCACTGAGAGCTGACTGGCGATTCGGAATAGGATTTTTTTGATCTCGCTGCTTTCACGACCATTTGCCAAAGCCAAGTTGTACATAACGTGGGCCAGTGGCAGTGATTTCTCGACTCCGAGCCCAGCCTCGTATATCAATCCCAAGGCACCCATTGCTATCGCATCCCCCTGTGAACCCGCTTTTTGAAACCAATAGATACTTTGCAGGTAATTTTGCGGAACTCCTTGGCCTTGAAAGTAAATGTTGCCAAGAATTCCTTGCGCGCGTATTTCGCCTTGAATAGCAGCCTTTTCAAACCACGTGATTGCTGACGAGTAGTTCTTTTCTACTCCATACCCGTGATAGAACATAGTGCCGAGCAAATACTCTGCGCCAGAGTTTCCTTGTTCGGCAGCCTTCTTTAACCAGACGTTCGCCTTGAAATGGTTTTGCAACGGACCAACTGTTCGATAGAGGTCACCGAGATAGAGTTGCGCCTTAACATGACCCTGCTGTGCAGCTCTTTCGAGCCAATACTCAGCCCTTTGCAAATCACCGTCATATTTTGACGTGTAGTAGGTCAACGCCACGAAGAACTGGGCATCTACATTCCCTGACTCTGCTAGTGGAAGAAATTCATTTAATCTGGCGGAATAGTTCTCCTTATCCTGTGCCTGCACAGACGTAAAACCAAACCCAAAAAAAATCAAAAATGTCAGTATTGCAATGCGGAGTTTAGATTTTGAGCGCATGATTTGGCAATTGAGTGGCGAACAGGTATTAAAGGCAGCTGGGGGTATTGGTTTGGCATGGGTGGACAGTTCATTCCCATGCATCGGTAGTTGCAATAGTAGCAAGGCAATCGCTAGCGCCTTCCCGGCACCGTCGTTATCGCACACGCCAGAGTGGCGCCTCACTTTACTCAGTGGGGTGGCGCATAATCTCAACCAATCATCAAATGCCTTCGAACCTATCCGCAACAGTGTCGATCTACAGTCCCTTTTCATGGTGCAACGGCGGCGACGGCCACGTTGGTGTGTGCGCCAAACAGCAGTAAGACGTGACGTGTCAGTCTAACGGGTTGTCTGATTTGGCGGTTCGATAATTTATAAGTCCAAATGGGGGGGTGTATGCGTAAAAAACACTTTTTTATCGGCCAGATAGCGGCTTTCTTGACGGTCGTTTTGACGATCACAAATGCGAATGCAGATGTGCCGCCAACGCCCTGGCGCATTAGTGATTTCACAGTCGGCGTAAGCTGCCAGGCTTTGCTTGAGTCACTCTCTCCTGAGCTACGTGCCAGATTGACCCATATTAGCGACAGTGGAGTACGGAAGTTGGCGATATCTCCGTGTGCGCCACCCGAGCTGGACCCTAGTGGTTACGACCAGCTGCAGCTGATTCCCACCAATGGCACGGGTAAACGTGAGGCCTATCGATTTGTGATCGATTCCTCTAAAGTTGTCGTAGTTGTGGAATATTGGATTTTGTGGGATAGCCCAGAACTGCGACCAGGAATTCAAGGATTGTCGGATCAGCTGCAATCACGCTATGGCACGCCGTATGCCCGGTTAATTCCGCCGGACACAATGTTTGCCTACAGTGCGCACATGGACGCACGCTGGTCAAACTCTCGAACAGGTAATGGCACACCGCGTGACTTCAACCAATGGGTATTCATGGATGTATGCGAGAAACGGATGCCTACACCAGCAGCTGCGATTGCCTGCATGCAAAAGGCCTACGAAATCCCCTCGGCTCTCGATGCATTGGTTGATAGCACCAGTGGAATACGTTTGGAAGCTTTGATCATTCCAGATCGCAAGGGAAATCCCCGGTCCGCACAGAGCATGCGATTAACGCTGGCAGACTCCAACTACGAGAAGCAGTGGCGTGAGCGAAGAAAAACCCAGCTGGCATTGTTGGGTTCAGCGCAAGAGCAAAAATCACGCAATGCAGAGGAAGCTAAATTACCGAGCTTCTGAGCGCAGCAGCTTGGTGGGCAACTATGGATTTGAACTTTGAATGAATTGCAAGGCAAAGCCCCTACAAACTTTCGTCCCAAATTCGATTGCTATTGTCGGCAAGATAGGCGAGGCAACGGTGCGGCTTGATTTTCTCCAAGCGGGGCAACTACTTTTCTAGTGGGCTTGGCCTTGTGAAAATAAGTGGACTCGCAAATTCCATAAATTGATGCGATGTGGGGTCAATAACAAAATCAGAAATGCATATCTCAGATGAATATGGAAGCCGAGCTGTTTGGAATTGCCAATACCTGTGCCGGTACTTTTATGTTGGACATTGCATAGATCCGAGCGACATTGCAATTGCTTGCTCTTGATTGTCCATGGCATCCGCCATGGACAACACTCACATAGTTTTACTTCCCACCAGGACGTTCAGATGACGCACGACCGCCGCATCGCGATCCATCAGCGGCTCTATCGCTCGGGTAGTCACACCTTGCAAAAGCTTGCCCCACTGACGCAAATGCCATCAAAACAAGTAAAGACAATTTCAGATAATTCATGTTTCCTCCAATACTCCCACGTACTGCATGGGCGCAGTCCTTCGTCATGCCGTCTTATTGCGGCTAGAAAAGTAATGTTGGTTTAGTCAACCATCAAGTGACATTGGCAAGCATCGCTTGCGAGTGCCTCTGCACGTCTCAATTTTCAGATGACGCAAGCCAAACCATATGCACCGTCTCCTCGTGGCTGATGGCATCAGGTGTTATCGACGCTGCAGGGCTTATGTCGTACTGCGCCAATGAGTTCATGTGAAGCAATTCGGACTCTCCATGCTTCTTTTCTGCTTTGTAAGTAATGGTCTTAACTGATACGAGTTGCAGACCTGCTGCCTCAGCCAGATCATTTGCGGCTTCCTTCGCTTTGGTAGCAGCAGCAATCCTTGCTCCTTTCACCAATGCATCCATGTCTCTGATTACGAAGGTAATGCCCATGCCTGGGTTGCTTTGGCTCTTTGCCAACTCTTTGGCCACACAACCCAACAAAACCATGTCTAAGGGAATCGTCACAGCCATCTTTTGCGAAGCCTTGTACCCTTGGAATTTCCGCTTCTCCTCGTCATACTGATCGCTCCAAACCTCCGATATTGCGTAGGACTTGGTAATGACGGATTCATTGGTTCCGGCACGCGCAACGGCATCCACTATCGCGGATACCCTTCCATTCAAATGCGCAAGAGTCTGCGGATAGTCCGGCTTCTGAGAGACGACAGACAAGTCGATCTGAATACCGTCCGGCATCGCGCTCACTTTGCCGTGCCCCGTCACATTGATTTCTGCTGCTTGGCTCATGCTATTCCTTGGTTAATCAGTGAAGTTCATTCGAGGCAGATGCAAGCCATGCAGCCGCTGCATCTATCGTTGGAAGCGCGGGCTCTTGTTCGAGTGTTTCAGGATTGGTTACCAGTCCACCGGCCACGTACCTATTCCCCTCGAACAGGTCCCATCCTGTCTTCCGCACTACTGCTGGCGCGTGGGCCTTCACCGGGCAAGTGATCCGGCATTGAAAAGCTGCTGGGCGAGCGGTACACCTGCGGCCTGCAGCCTCAATGGCCACTTCTTCAACCAAATGCTTGAACTGGTAGCTTTGCTGGACTGACCTGCGGGTAACACTGGAGATTCCACGGAATGCGTTCCAGTTGGCTTGCGTTCTCTGGCATTGCGGGCAGACCGTTTCAGTGCAGAGCAACTGCAGAAGCACGGAACGCTCAAGCCTGATCCCGTCATAGCTGTACCCGAACAGCTCTTTGCCAGTACCAAGTACACGCGCATGAATCTCAATAGCATGGCCTTTGTGCACTGCTGTAATACAGGCCCTAGGCTTTGCGGCAGTTGACTCTGCTAACTGCAGGCGTGCTTGCGCTTCCATCTGTTCGATCATGGTTACTCCAGTGTTGAAACCCAAAAAGAAGATCGCACCTCGTGCCGCAAGCTTTTTAGGCTGCAGCACGGCGGGTGCGATCAACAGGGCTGGAGGTTCTCAGAGAGCAGAACTAGCGTCAAGGTGCCGCGTCGTCTTGGGACAACGTCAGGGGTTGTCAGGCCAGAGGGTTCATGCTAGCCAGGATTGCTCTGGGTCATTCCCTATTTATGTTGGCCGCGTCCAAATCCGGGACAATGGAACGCATGAACGCTTCCATTTACCAACAACGCCGCGCCGCCCTGGCCGCCCACATCGGCCCCAAAGGCGTTGCCATCCTGCCCACGGCGCCCGAGCAGCAACGCAACCGCGACAGCGACTTCCTGTTCCGCCACGACAGCTACTTCTATTACCTCAGCGGCTTCACCGAACCCAGCGCCTGGCTGGTGGTCACGGGTGATGGCAGGACCACGCTGTTTTGCCAGCCCAAGGACCTGGAGCGCGAAATCTGGGATGGCTTCCGGCTCGGCCCGGATGCGGCCCCTGCCGCACTGGGCGTGGACGCGGCCTTTTCGGTCGGTGAGCTCGACGCACGCATGCCCGGTCTGCTGGATGGCCGCGATGCGGTGTGGTTTCCGTTTGCCACCCACAGGGGGCTGGAAACGCGCGTGGATGGCTGGCTGGGCGCGCTGCGCGCCCGCGTGCGCTATGGCACCCTGACGCCCGAGCAGCAGCGCGACCTGTGCGGCCCGCTGGACGAAATGCGCCTGGTCAAGGACGCGCATGAACAGGACGTGATGCGCCGCGCCAGCCAGATCAGCGCCAACGCGCATGTACGCACCATGCAGAAATGCGCCGCCATGCTGCGCCAGGGCCGCGAGGTGCGCGAATACCACCTGGACGCCGAGCTGCTGCACGAATTCCGCCGCCACGGTTCGCAGTACCCGGCCTACGGCTCCATCGTTGCTGCCGGCGCCAATGCCTGCGTTCTGCACTACCGGGCCGATGCAGGACTGGTGCGCGATGGGGAACTGGTGCTGATTGACGCCGGCTGCGAGCTCGATGGCTACGCCAGCGACATCACCCGCACCTTCCCGGCCAACGGCAAGTTCACCGGTCCGCAGCGCGCGCTGTACGACCTGGTGCTGGCTTCGCAAACCGCCGCGGTGGACGCCACCAAAGCCGGCGCCCGCTTTACCGACCCGCACGATGCCACCGTCAAGGTGCTGGCGCAGGGCATGCTGGATCTGGGCCTGCTCGACAAGAACAAGGTCGGCCTGCTTTCTGATGTGATCGAGAAGCGCGCCTACTTCCAGTTCTACATGCACCGCACGGGCCACTGGCTGGGCATGGATGTGCACGACTGCGGCGCCTACACCGAGCCCAGCCAGATTGGCGAAACCAGTGAGCGCAAAGACGCGCTCACGGGCCAGACCATCATCGACCGGCCCGCGCGCATCCTGCGTCCCGGCATGGTGCTCACCATTGAGCCCGGCATCTATGTGCGCCCGGCCGAAGGCGTGCCGGAGCAGTTCCACCACATCGGCATCCGCATTGAAGACGATGCCATCGTGACCGAGACCGGCTGCGAGCTGATCACGCGCGGTGTGCCGGTGGATGCCGACGAAATTGAAGCGCTGATGCGGGGTTGACATGGAAGCGTTGCTGATCTCCACCGGCGTTGTCGCCCTGGCCGAAATCGGCGACAAGACGCAATTGCTGGCTTTCATCCTGGCGGCGCGATTCAAGAAACCGTTGCCCATCATCCTGGGCATTCTGTGCGCCACCGTGGTCAACCACGGCCTGGCCGGTGCCCTGGGTGCGTGGATCACCACCACGCTGAGCGGCGACACACTGCGCTGGGTGCTGGGCGCGTCTTTCATCGGCATGGCGATCTGGACCCTGATTCCCGACAAGATCGAGGAAGAGGAAACCCAGGTCGCCAAACACCTGGGCGTGTTCGGCGCCACGCTGATCACCTTCTTCCTCGCCGAGATGGGCGACAAGACCCAGATTGCCACGGTGGCCATGGCCGCCAAATTCCCCGACCCGATTCTGGTGGTTATCGGCACCACGCTGGGCATGCTGATTGCCGACGTGCCCGCCGTGTTTGTCGGCGACCGCTTTGCCGCGAAGATCCCGATGAAGCTGGTGCATTCGATTGCCGCCGGCATCTTTGCGATTCTGGGCATCGCCACGCTGCTGGGTGCGGGTAAAAGCCTGGGGTTCTGACGTGTTCCGGGGCGGGGCCGTTGCGGCGGTGTGTGCGGCCACCCTGTGCCTGGGGGGCTGCACGACCGTGGTGATGGAGACCGCCCGAAAAGTCTACGAAGACCGCTCCACCGACCAGCAGTGGACCGACGTGCAGATTGCCAGCAGCGTGCTCGGCACCTTGAGCGACAAGGACAAGGGGCTGCTGCTCGATGTCAGTGCCGACGTCTGGGAGCTGCGGGTCATGCTGACCGGCACCGTGGTGGACAGCCGGACACGCCAGGACCTGGTGCAGCGCGTCCGCGCAGACCGGCGCATCCTGAAGGTGTATGACGAAATCCAGGTCGTCTCACCGGAAGAGCAGGCGCGCCGGCGCGCGGCCAGCAACAATCCTCCGGGCAAGCGCGAAGGGGCCGAGCGCGTGGTGGGCGATGTGTGGGTCGAGACCAAAATTTCGGCCCAGCTGATCACCACTGGTGGCGTGACCTCGGTGAACTACCGCTGGCGCAGCGTGCGCGGCACGGTCTACCTGATTGGCCGGGCGCAGACGCGCCAGGAACTCGCCACCGTGCTGGGCATCGTGCGGGCGACGGATGGGGTCCTGCAGGTGCGCCAGTTCATAGAAGTGCGCCCCAACGCAAAATCCTGACCGGCTGCAGATAGCTATGAAATTGATAGCTATCTGAGCAGTGCGAACGGGGGCTAGAGGCCAATTCGGCCTAAAATCGGCGGTATGAAACCCTCCCACCGCAGCGAACTCGAAGCTTTCTTTGCCCAGCATGGCATCCGGGATGTGGAGTGCCTGTTCCCCGACATGTCGGGCTACCCCCGTGGCAAGCTCATGCCCGCCCACAGCTTTGCGACCGGCACCGAGCTGCGCATTGCGCAAGCGATTCCCATGCAGTGCGTAACCGGGGACTATTCCTACGACCCGATCTTTCCCGACTCCGACCCCGATGTGCGGCTGGTGCCCGACTACAGCACGCTCAAGCGCTCACCGTGGTCCAGCGTGCCACGCGCCTTTGCCATCCACGACTGCCTGGAGCTGGACGGCCAGCCCTGCGCTTTTTCCGCTCGCTCTTTGTTGAAAGACGTGGTGGCGCGCTACACCGCGCAAGGCCTCACGCCAGTGGTGGCGCCCGAGATCGAGTTTTACTTGACCGCACCCAACGTCGACCCGAGCCAGCCGCTGACCGCCCCGATGGCACGCAATGGCCGAGCCGAGGCGGGCCAGTCGGCCTTCAGCCTGAACATGCTCAACGAACTGGCACCGTTTTGGGATGCATTTCGCACGGCGCTCGACGGCCTGGGCGTGCAGGCCGACACCTGGATCCACGAAGTCGGCGCCACGCAGTACGAGATCAACCTGATGCATGGCGATCCGATGGCGGTGGCCGACCAGGCGTTTTTGTTCAAGTACGCCGCCAAGGAGATTGCCATCCAACACGGGCTCAATGCCGTGTTCATGGCCAAGCCGATTTCGGGTGCGCAGGGCAGCTCGATGCACCTGCACCAGAGCGTGGTGGACACCAGCGGGCGCAACATCTTCAGCCTGGACGATGGCAGCGAGAGCGAAGCCTTCCACCACTACATCGCCGGCCTGCAAACCTATGTGCCCGACCTGATGCTGATCTTCGCGCCCTTCGTCAACTCGTACCGTCGCTATGTCACTAACAGCCAGGCGCCGGTGAACCTGCAATGGGGCTACGACAACCGCACTACCGGCTTGCGCATTCCGGTCAGCGGCCCGGCCGCACGCCGGGTGGAAAACCGCATTGCCGGGGCCGACGCCAATCCGTACCTGGCCATTGCCGCCTCGCTGGCAGCCGGCCTGGCAGGCATGGACGAGCACCTGACACCCACCGCGCCGCTGCTGATCAGCGACAACGCGAGCACGCTGGGCTTCGGACTGCCGCGCAGCTTCCTGCCGGCGCATGAACGCATTGCAGCCAGCGCCTCGGCACGCCGCCTGCTGGGTGATGCCTTCGTCACCGGCTTCTGCGCTGCGAAGGGCGTGGAATACGACAGCTACCTGTACGAGGTCAGCGCCTGGGAACGGCGCTTTCTGCTGCCGCAGGTGTAAAGAACAACGGCGGAGCCCACGCGGGACTCTGCCGCTACACGCTGCTTACTGGGCGCGCAGGAAGTCGCCCACTTCGAGCAGGATCAGTTCGTTGTCATCTGCCTTGTTGGGTTCGCGGCTGCTGGAGAACGGCAGGTTGTTGTCGTTGCCCACAATGATGTGGGTGGCGTCCACGATCTCGACGTTTTCAATCGTGAAGAACGGAAAGGTCAACACACCGTTGGTCAGCGGCTTGCGGGCCAGCTTGTTCGGGTCGGCAATCGCCATCAGGTCGATATAGCCCACCTTGCGCAGCGGTCCACCCACATTGGCTTCGGTCAGCTCCACCTTCACCACGCGCTTGTATTTGGCCAGGTCATGGAAGCAGTCGGTGCGCTTCTGGCCTTCGGGGCAGGCTTTGTCCACGGTGCCTTCGCCGTTGTCGCGCTCGATGATCAGGCCCATGGTGGGGCTGACCATGTTGAAGTCGCCAATGGCGTGGTGGTTGGCGTCCAGCACGTACTTCCAGTGGCGGCCGGTCCATTGCTCGGACTTCACATCAAATTCGAGCACGCGCAGGTACTGCTTGCCGTCCAGCATCTCGGGGGCCTTGGTGGCTTCGTCCCACAGGGCGCCTTCCAGCAGGGCGTAGAGCTTGCTGCCATCGGGGGAGGACGCCATGCCCTCGTAGCCCTTGGAGCGGCGCACCTGGAACTTCACTTCGCCACCGGGCACGCCGGGCGTGGTCACCGCAGGGTGGTCGGGTGAGCGCACCACCTTGCCATCGACCAGCGTTTCAAACACAGCTTGCACCCGGCCTTTGAGGTCGGCTTTGATCAGGTACGGG
>Ga0209582_1001323_pt1 | contig 12269 bp, 12 predicted proteins | sample KloWWTmetKNB5Kit_FD_187176 | JGI IMG/M metagenome (GOLD analysis project Ga0209582, IMG submission 187176) | Active sludge microbial communities from Klosterneuburg, Austria, studying microevolution and ecology of nitrifiers - Klosterneuburg... | ecosystem: Engineered > WWTP > Aerobic digester >...
TGGTATGAAAAAATACGAGAAGATAACCTCACTGTTCAATGTGTTATGGATCGGTTAGTTGAAGAAAAGTTCCAGTGGGGGGTATCTGATGGCAACTGACATTGAGTTTTTAACAAGTTACTAACCAGCGACAGACGGCGGATTCAAGTTCGAAGCGCAACAGCATGAAGATGGACTTCGTGCTTGATGCTTTGGAGCAGGCGTTGTATGACCGGCATCTTGGTCACACTGGCCGGCTCATTCATCACAGTGATCGTGTTAGTCAGGGCAAATTCAAACGGTCGTTGCAACACCTTCAATTTGGAGGTGTTATTTCGGACGGCCACGGGGATGGGCCTCGGAGCAAACGGGGCGACTATTGATGACGTCGCTTGGAAGACCAGGTGTCAATCAATTGAAAACGAAACACTCATTCTGGAAATGCATTGCTGCGGGAATGAAAAGTGAAGCCGCTGCTTCAACCATCAACGACTGCTGAGTCCAATTGGATATATCCCGACGGCGGAAGCTGAGGCAAACTTCTATTGCTAGCAAACTGGTTAGGCCATGGCGGCCTGACTTAAATATAACGGACCTCACTAAACCCGGGGTGATTCACTAGTGGGTATTCCCAGCACAAGGGAGTGCATTCATGGCAAATATTTTAGACCCAGTTTGATTATCTGATTTTAGGCCCTAGGTGGAGTATAAGTAATATGTAGAAGGCCTGTATAACTTATGGATAATGCCATCATGGTATTTATATTAGGGCTAGTAGTACTGGCCATAGTGATGTACGTAATATACATCTCTGCAATCCTGTTCATAGCTGCTTTGTCGATAGCTGCCCTATGGGTGTAATGGCTATCTACTTGATATCCTCAGGTGACCCCGTTGGAACCGTGTCAGGTATCGTAATGCTATTTGTCGGGGTAGTAATCGCCTACAAGGTCATGGGGAAGGAAGACCGGGGCATGTCACCTACTGAGGGGAAGAGAACCGAACATAACCCTTTCGACCGGGGGACGTGGTAAGACAAGAAAGGCTTCATGTTCAAGCTTCTCTTTAAATGCCTTGACGATTAGGTCACTCCAAACCTCGTCGTACATCAGAGTCATGGACATTGTGGGGGATTGAATTATTGATACCTTCGTCTGCAGTTCAATCATCGCCAGAGACTCAAGCGTGTCAGTAAACAGTTCTTTATGCCGACCTGTTACGTTTATTGATGCTGCCAGTTGATAAGTCGTTCCTTTACTGACCGCGCTGACAATTTCCCTTTTGATCCTTCTTAGTGATTCCTGCTGCTCGAAATTCAGTTCAATAGCCATGTTCATCGCCAGTGCTGTCTTGCGTAATGGAAGCTCTTATTCAGTTTTATATGCCGAACGTCAACTCATAATCATTGAAAGGACCCGGGACAAGGCGGGCAGGGGAAGCGTCGGCCTTTGATCCAGTCCTGGTTAATCCATCCCACCGTCCAGCAAGGATGGCGAGTGGCAGCCTGAAGCTCTTTGGATCAGAGATCACGACCAGGTAAAACCCTTCCACCGTGCGTGATGGATGGCCAGACCTTGTTTGCCCGCATACCCATTCCCTCATCAGAAGTATTTTGGGTTGCACAATCCAGTAGTCACTATTCCTTCTGTCGACTACGAAACTTAATGCTCGATGCGCAGCCCCAAAGGACACCAAATCGAGAGGAATGACGATTTAGGGCATCCATGAGCTCTTGTACGCAACGATAGGCCTGAATCTAGAACTGCCTGTCTTTTAGTAAGACACATGCCTGCAGGCCCTCGATGGCAGCCAATGGCGATAAACCAAGGGTAGCGATCACGCCCAGGTAAAACCCGCCCAGCGTGCGTGATGAGCCAGCAACAGAAGTCACCACCGTCGAATGCCCTGCAAGCCAATCAAATCGTCCCAGTCCCCTCGCACCCCGACAAACCCACACTTGTCCAGGAGGCCCAGAACTCTCATATCCCACAGTAGGGGAGTAAGAGCATAGGGTCTTACTGATGTGTGGAGCTTCAAGGACCGTAGTGACGAGCACAGACCCACAAGAACGAGTCTTGCTTAGAGAGACACATACAACGTGGTCATAGGGAGCAACGGGAAAGGGGAGGAAGCCCCAGGGACAAGACAAGAACGATTCAAGGGAGAGGGGAGTGTATCCATTGCTAGGGGTTTGGCCTTAACGAAGTGAGCGCAGGATAGGGTACTTACTTCAATGAGCCTAAGACGAAGACTAATACGGATGTGCCAATGGGCGGAGTTGTATGCGTGATCGATATAACCGGCCAGTGAAACAAACCAAGGATTCAAGAATGGCTACACCCTAGATTTTCGGCGAATTACCTTCAGGGTCTCCAAGGAAAAGGACCCTGAATCCTTTGCTTTTCTCTCCCAAGACATCCCTCAGCGTGCGGTGAATGTAGCGGTTTATCGCCGCACAATATGCGGTGAATAACTTGCGCATGCAGAAAATACAACCCATAATCTCCGCATGAATAGCGGAGATTGCAAATACATCTGGCAGGCGGGTGACTGGCCAAACTGGCGCTTCGATCTGGCAGCGCTGGCTGAGCCTATGGCGGAGGTGAGCCTTGCTCAAGGTTTGCTGCTGGGGCGTCTGGCCGACGTGAGCATGGCGCTCCGCGATCAGGCAAGCCTAGCGGCCTTGACCGAGGACGTGGTCAAGACCAGCGAAATCGAGGGCGAGCTGCTCAACGTCGAATCCGTGCGCTCGTCCATCGCACGACGGCTGGGAGTCGACATCGGCGCGCTCGCCCCGGTGGATCGTCACGTTGAAGGGGTGGTTGAGATGGTGCTTGATGCCACCGCCAACTGCGCCGCGCCTGTGTCACGAGAGCGACTGTACGGCTGGCATGCCGTGCTGCTTTCCACGGGCTACTCCGGCCTCTCCATGATCAAGGTCGGCAGTTGGCGTGATGATGTCAGTGGCCCGATGCAGGTGGTGTCCGGCCCCATCGGCCGACAGTGTGTGCATTTCGAGGCGCCGCCTGCCGACCGTCTGGAGGCCGAGACAAGCCGTTTCCTCGATTGGCTGAATGGGGCATCGAACGAACCGCCGCTCATTAAAGCCGGGCTCGGCCATCTGTGGTTCGTCACCTTGCACCCGTTCGATGACGGCAATGGCAGAATCGCACGGGCCATCGGCGATCTCCTGCTGACGCGTGCTGATGGCAGTCCTCAACGGTTCTACAGTTTGTCGGCGCAGATCCAGCGTGAACGCAAAGCCTACTACGACATTCTGGAGCGGACCCAAAAAAGCTTTATGGATGTCACCGACTGGCTTGCTTGGTTCCTCGACACGCTCCATCGCGCGGTCGACCAGGCCCAGCATACGCTCGACGCTGTGCTGGCCAAGACACGCTTCTGGCAACGCTGCGCGACCATGCCGCTGAATGAGCGGCAGGTGAAGTTGCTCAACAAACTACTTGATGGTTTTGAAGGCAAGCTCACCAGCACCAAGTGGGCGGCGATCGCCAAGTGTTCGCCGGACACAGCGCTGCGTGACATCAACGATCTGCTGGCGCTGGGCGTACTGCGGAAGATGGACGCGGGTGGGCGCAGCACAAGCTATGTGTTGAATGAGTATCCAACTGGGCGCGCCTGAAAAACCTTATTAGTGTCAAACAGCGCCCAATAGTTTCCACCCCAGTATGTCACCATCCGGCGTTTTTGCCGGAGGTAGCTGGAGTGTTTCGCATGGATATCATTTACGAGATTCGCCGTCGGCATGCCGTTCAAAAACAGACGGTATCCGCCATCGCCAAGGACATGGGTTTATCTCGACCAACTGTTCGCAAATATCTAAAGGTTATTGAAGAGCCCAAATATGTGCGGGTACAGCCTGTCGCACCGAGACTGGGTGGCTTTGAAGATCAGCTCAAAGCATGGCTGGAAGAGGATGTAAAACTGCCTCGGCCGCGCCACCGAACTGGGCGGCGGCTCTTTGAAGGCTTGCAGGCGCTAGGTTATGCCGGTGCTTACGATAGCGTCCAGCGCTTCGTTAAGCGATGGAGGTCAGCGCATCAGGGGCCCAAGCTTACCGAAGCTTTTGTGCCGTTGGTCTTTCGTCCGGGGGATGCCTGTCAGTTTGACTGGAGCCATGAGCACGTTGAGCTCGGTGGCGTGCTGCAACGCATTAAAGTAGCGCACTTCCGCTTAGCGTATAGCCGCCAAATGTTTGTGGTGGCTTACCCTCGCGAGATGCAGGAAATGGTTCTGGATGCCCATATTCGTGCCTTTGAGTTCTTCGGTGGCGTGCCATCTCGACTTATCTACGACAACCTCAAGACGGTCGTCGACACTATTTATCATGGCAAAGACCGCCAATTTAATCGGCGCTTTTTAACCATGGCGAACCACTATCTGTTTGAGCCTGTGGCGTGCACACCGGCATCTGGATGGGAAAAGGGCCAAGTAGAAAATCAGGTCGGCAATGTGCGGGAGTGGCTGTTTACGCCGTTGGCGCGCTTTGCCAACTTTGCCGATCTAAATAGCTGGTTGGCTGTGCGCTGTACTGAGTTGGCACAGCGCAAACACCCCACGCAGAGCCAACGAACTATCGCTGAGTGCTTTGCCGAGGAGGTGGTGCTGCTACGCCCAATAACGGCGTGCTTCGATGGCTATGTCGAGAGTATGTTGCGTGTCTCATCGACCTGCTTAGTTCGAGTCGATCGTAACCGATATAGCGTACCCGCGAGACTAGCAGGGCACGCTGTATCGGTGCGTACCACGGCTAGTCAGGTTCAAGTGGTGGCTCATGGCCGCATTATGGCAACACACCCACGAGCCTTTGGCCGTGATCAGTTGATCTGCGACCCTTGGCATTATCTGCCAGTACTGGAGAAGAAGCCCGGAGCATTACGTGACGGCGCCCCCTTCGTGGCCTGGGCTTTGCCCAAGCCTATCCAGTTGGTTCGTGACCGAATCGTGAAGCATCCCAAAGGCGACAGGGCGTTCGTTGAGTTACTCATGTTAGCCGGCGAAGCCGGTTTGGATGCACTCACGATGGCGTGTGAGCTCGCACTGGAAAGTGGCGCAGTTACTGCTCCTGTGGTCATGAATGAGTTAAGGCGATTGATCATGCCGCCATCGCTGGCTGCCATCGCCGTACCTGACGGCATAGCCCTGACACTAGAGCCTTTGGCAGATTGCAGTCGCTATGATTACTTATTGGGGATGAGCCATGCTATCCATTGATCAAGTGACTGGCCTAAAAGCCTTACAGCTCTATGGCATGGCCACTGCGTGGGGTGAGTTGCAAGCCGAGAAACCTCGGCAGACACACCGTCCAGAAACGTGGATGGATCGCCTGCTAGTGGCTGAGCAAACAGACCGTCAGCTGAGAAGTCTACGCTATCAGTTAAAAGCGGCGCGCTTCCCCATCCATCGGGATTTACTCGGCATTAATTGGGCAGAAACTCCGCTGTTACAGGCAGCGATGGAGCAACTCGCCACTGCAGGCTTCATGAATACGGCCCACAACTTGATCTTGGTTGGCGGTACGGGTACATCTGGCCACTGCGCTGGGCGTGTCTGCTATCCATACGGGCAAGCGCGTGCGCTTTTACAACGCGGTCGATCTAGTCAATCAACTCGAGCGAGAGAAAACATTAGGCAAAGTTGGCAATTTGGCTAAGCAGCTCTGCTTGGTCGATGCGGTTATCTTGGATGAGCTGGGCTATTTACCCTTCCCAGCATCTGGTGGGGCACTGCTGTTCCATCTAATTAGCCAGCTTTATGAAAAGACCTCTCTGATCATCACGACGAATCTGTCATTCGGCGAATGGGTGCAGGTGTTTGGAGATGCCAAGATGACCACGGCCTTACTTGATCGAGTAACACATCACTGCGACATCTTAGAAACTGGGAACGACTCGTACCGCTTCAAGCATCGAAAAAGCCAGTCTCAAACGTCAGCAAAATTGGAAAATATTGGGCGCTGACAGGTGGAAAGTTTTGGATGCTGTTTGACACGGAGTGTTTCCATTTAAGCCAACTGACCCCTAATAGTCGATACGCTCTTGCGGCAACAGTCTATTATACATATGGGTCGACTGCTCTGAAAAACGATACGGGGTAGAACTCCGTTGAAAATACTGGCTATAAATGCACGCAGTATCCGTGATAGATGGATATAATCTGTCCTGCAACAGGATATGGCTTTCTGCCTTCCATTTGCTTGTCCCTTTACTAACGTTCCGAAAAGGATTTCCATGTTCAAGATTATCGCTGCAGCGCTGTCAATCGCTTCCTTGTCGGGTTGCGCATCCATGATCAGCGACCCAGTTCTTCGTGACGGCCTGAGTCATCCCAAGCTCACCAAGCTTGATGATCAAGTCATGGCGGATAAGGTTGGATTCCTGGCGGGCGATCTTCTTGGGGTTGATAGTCGAAATAAATTGCGTGCCCGCTTGGCAAATGAGAAGTGGGTGAAAACGGAAGTTGATTTTTTGGTTGCGAACGCAATTGCATCAGGGGTCTTGCAGGCAAATCCATTTAATGCGGGTGGCCAAAAGCTGGCAGGTGACATCTATTTGGCTTTAAAGGTCATCGATATTCTTGGGCCAGATGGAAGTCTCGATGAGATTGGTGCCTTCTATTTGCCCCATAAAGTAGATTCATATGAATTGGATTCTGCCGAATCAGCTCGTGATTTTTCATGGCAGTATTCAGAGGCTTATCTGAATAAGGCGGCTCATAAAATTAATGGAAGTGTTTCATGCGCATGGCAGTGTGACTCCAAGACAAGCCGGGTTTACGAGATATCCCGTAGGCCGCTAGAAGGTCAGTACATATATAATCCAGAAAATATCTATGTTTATATCAATACAAAGGACTTTGAAGAGGTAAAACCTGATCCGTTGCGTGATGTGTCTTTAGGCTTTATGGCAAAGTGGCATTCTGGCCCAGGACGCTCATGGAGCGTTTCATATTGGGGGCGAGCGCGTAAAACAGAGCAAGGGAAAATTGCGGATGCCTATGATGAGAAGGACAGGAGAAGCTATCCTTATTTAGGTGATCGGATTGAGGAAACGACCATTTTCAGGGATATTGCAAAAGCGGCAACGGATGATGCCGGATACATGATCTGGGGAAGCAGAAAAATCACTCCGGCAATCGTTGCGTTCAAAGGGGAGCTCTTCAACTTTACGTTGCGATCACACAGCCGCTTCATCGACAGCAAAGTTGTAATGGGTAAATAATCGGAGCGATCATGGTGAGGTAGGCTTTTGGCGCACTGTGGGCGATACTCCTTGCACGCGGCCGACCCTTGCTAACCCATAAAAAAGCCCGCCATCTGATCAAGTGGCAGGCTTTTTTATATTGTATTCCCGTTGAGTGAAAGTTTATCCCTCAGCTGCAGGACTGTCATTCAGGTACTTGACCGCATCCTCTATGGGGAAGGTTTTGAACATCCATCCAGCTTTGAGTGCAACAACCCCGTTCGGGCTCTGCGATACATCCAGGCTGGAAATGCCGAGCGCCCGGTGAAAGGCGTTGACCTTTTTGGCTGACTGAAGATCGATGATGAAAACGTCCTTCTGGCCGTTTTCCATGGTCACAGCGATCGGGCCAGTCGGTGTCATGTGCCAGTCAACGCTACAGTAGTAATGGCCATAGATACGGCCAATGTCCGTATACAGGGATTCAAAGCTGTGGCTTTTGGAGCACTCATTGACGAGGGAATTCTTCTTCACGCAGTTGCTCAGGACCGTCTGCGTCTTGCCCTCCGCCTGGACGTTCAGAGGAAACAGGGCGCCAGTCTCAAGATTGAGCAGTGCGTAGTCTTCCTTCTTGTTCAGTCCGGCTGTTGCGCCGAGGCTTTTTGCCGCATTGAACAGGCCGCCAAGTCCACCAGCTGCATCAGCTGACATCTGGATCCGTTCAAGCAAAATGAATCCGGTAGCGCCCACATTACCCCGCTGGATGGGGGTGGGTGCCCAGCCGTCCGGGACGGTGAACGACTTGATGCCCTTACCGACTTCATAGCGGAAGACGGAGCCTCCACGATACACAAGCAGGCCAGTTGCCGTGGGGGTCACCACGCTACCGGCCATTTTGCCAGTAGTTGTGTTAACCGTTGCATCAGAGGCCCCATAGGATACCGATGCAAAACTGATGGGTTCAGCGCTGGAGCCTGCCTTCATGTATTTGAAGACAAGCCCCTCCCCAGACGGGATGGAATAGGGTAAGCGTCCGTAAATCCGCATCTGGTTTATTTCTTTAAAGCAGCGCTCAATATCTCCACCCAAATCCAGTGGAGAACCCCCATGGCACAAGCGTCGTCCCGCAAATCGTTACGCATTCGAGCCCTATGGCAAGCACACATTGATGCTCAGATGATATCTGGCTTATCGCAGGCGGGTTATTGCCGACAACACGGTATTAGCGCTGGCTCTTTTAGCGCATGGAAACAAAAACTCAATTCTGTCACAACTGAATCTCGTCAATCGGGGCAAGCGCTGAAATCGGGAGTACCACCGAAAAAGCAAACCGTGATTCCAGTCATTGTTAAAAATGAGTCGAGAGATGTTAACACGCCGTCTTTCGAGGCTGAATCTCCGTCGGACCAAATCAAACTAAAGGCTACGCTACCCAATGGCATTGCCCTTGAGTTAACAGTGCTCTCAGAAAGCGCATTCACGCGGGTTTTGTCCCAGCTGGGGCAATGGCCATGCTAGCGCTGCCTACCAACACTAAAATCTATTTAGCCGTCGAGCCGGTAGATATGCGCAAAAGTTTTGATGGTCTTTGCGCGATCGTGATTGACAACTTGCAACAAAATCCATTGGAAGGACACTTGTTTTTGTTTCGTGGAAAAAGTGGCAATCGAATCAAGGCGCTATTCTGGGATCGCAATGGCTTGGTGATCTTTTACAAACGATTGGAAAAAGGCCACTACAAATGGCCAAAAAATACGGTGCATTCAATAACGATGACATCGGTTGAATTATCTCTGTTGCTCGACGGAATTGATTTTACAAAACTCAAAAAACTACCAAAATATGATGCCGTTTCTGCGCTATAAAATCGAATTAATGAGGTACAAATAGTATAATCCACGTATGAATTCACACGCCACTTTACCCACTCATGTCCCCGCTCTTCAGCAACTTGTGCTGGAACAGCAACACATGATTGAGACCTTAAAAGAACAATTGCGATTGTCTTTACGGCGGCAATTTGGCCCACGCAATGAATTCGTTAATGTCGATCAATTAGGTTTGTTTGCCGCCAAGATCGATGATGGCACGACGGTTGTTGAAGTCGAGATTGGCGCCACTGAAGTGGTTGGTGCAACAAATTTCGATAGCGACAGCATTCCAGTTGAACGTAAGAAAGCGGTGCGCATTTTAAAAGATCTGCCGCGTGATGTTCGTATTATTGATATTCCCGATTCAGAAAAAATCTGTAGCTGTTGTGGTGGTGCATTGCACTCAATGAAGGATGATGCGGCTGAACACGTAGAATATGTTCCTGCAACTTTGAAAATCATTGAAACGCGCCGTAAAAAATACGCATGCAATAGTTGCCATGGTGAAATTAAACGCGCGAAAGAAGAGTTTCCGGCGCTGTTTGCAAAAGGCATGGCCTCACCCAGCCTGATTGCATTCTTAATCGTGTGTAAATACGCTGATCATTTGCCCTTGTATCGCATTTCACAGATTCTAAAACGCATGGGCATTGAAATTTCTGATTCACTCATGTCTGAATGGCTGCTTCATGCATCAGAATTGTTTGATGACCTGATGAAGCGAATGATTGTTACGGTGCTGGCAACCAGGCATGTGTTTACCGACGACACCATTTTGCCGATGCAAAACAAAGATCCGAATCGAAATACGACAGTTAAAAGCCGATTATGGGTTTATGCCGCTTACACCGAACCTGATCGGCAAAAACCATTGGTGGTGTACGATTTTTCCGTGACTCGCAGTCAGGCTGCGCCCATGGGGTTTCTTGCGGGTTATGCAGGCTATCTGCAAGCGGATGCTTTTCCGGGTTATGACGTTTTATTTCGCAGCAAAAAAGTGTTTGAGATTGCCTGCTGGGCTCACACACGCCGTAAGTTCGTTGAAGTCACGGCGCTGATGAAAACGCCAGGACGAGCGCATACCGCCATCGCTTATATTAAAAAACTTTACGCCATTGAGAGCCAAATCAGACGGCTTAAAAACGATGAAAAGAGAGCATTGCGTCAAGATCAATCGCGCAAGGTTCTCGCGCAATTTAAATCCTGGCTCGATGTTGAGGTCAATGGTGTACTACCCAAAAGTGCTTTGGGCAATGCCATAGGTTACACCCTCAAAAATTGGGAGGCGTTATGTCGCTACACTGAGCAAGGATTTCTGGAGGCGGATAATAATTTTGCCGAACGCTGCATGCGCCCTGTGGCTTTGGGTAGAAAAAATTATTTATTTGTAGGTTCTGAGCGTGGCGGTAAAGCTGCCGCTCTTTATTACAGCTTGATTGAAAGCTGCAAGCTCAACAAAGTGAATCCAATCACCTACATGACCTATCTGCTCAGCAATGTACACAACAAGGCCATCACCTTGCCACTGCCCCATGAGTTTAACCTAAAGACAGCAGCTCACTCTACCCATTGAGCCAATCGGTATAAATTTTAGGTTGCAACAACTAAAGAAATTATCCTGCAGACACAAGCGAATCGATTCTTCAATGCCAAACGATTGAAGACTGAGAAGCATTGCTACCCTGGAATATTGCCTTAGAAAAAGTAGGTGCCATTAATCTCGCGGCCTAAGGCTATAACGAAACCTGCATAGCGTAGGTGGCTGATCTTTAACAACGTGTTCACTTCAGGGGGTGCTGAAAGTAAACAGGTGCCCTCTCCTATGAGGATGCAAGTCAGTATTTTCAATGGATTCTTTTGGCTGATACACTCATCGCCATGAAATAACGCAAGGACGCGTTGTATGACCCAACCAAGGCCGGACAGGATGTCTGGCGGTGATGTGTTTAGCTATGCCAGACACCGACCAGAGCAAACACTGCTTTATCAACTCATCGAGCGCTATTGGCCCGATTTTCAGTTGCTTATCAGTAAGAGAGAGCATTTTTTACCTCACCATGTCGTACGAGAATTTGATGAATACCTTGAATGTGGCAGGCTCGAAAATGGATTCCTGCGGGTCCGCTGTGAAGATTGCCACCTTGAACACCTGGTAGCGTTTAGCTGTAAACGCCGAGGTTTTTGCCCCAGCTGTGGAGCCAGGCGAATGGCAGAAACAGCAGCGCTGTTAGTCGATGACGTCTTACCGCACAAACCTATCCGTCAATGGGTTCTCAGCTTTCCGTACCCCCTCCGGTTTTTACTAGCCAATAACCCACAGGTATTGAGTAAGGTGCTGGGCATTGTTAACCGAGTCATTTCAACGCACTTGATCAAAAAAGCGGGGGTTAAAGCCACACAAGCACAAACAGGCGCCGTTACTCTGATACAGCGTTTTGGTTCCGCGCTAAATCTTAATGTTCATTTTCATATGCTCTTCATTGACGGTGCCTACCAAGAAAAACACAACGGCCAATTGAGATTTCACCGAGTAGATGCACCTACAGCCAGCGAACTTAATACGTTAGTCGCTGCCATTAGCCAGCGTGTTGTAGGCCATTTAGAGCGCCAGGGATTGTTGGTGCGCGATGATGAAAGCAGTTATCTGGCGCTAGATTTACAAGATGACGATGCGATGAATCAGCTTCAGGAGCACTCCATCACCTATCGAATTGCAGTGGGCCCACAACAAGGCCGCAAGGTATTCACACTACAGACAATCCCATCCTGGGAAGATGATGATTTTGGCACTAACCAGGTGGGTAAAATTGCCGGTTTCTCCCTCCATGCAGGAGTGGCTACAAAAACCCGAGAGCGAAGAAAACTGGAGCGCTTGTGCCGCTATATTTCCCGCCCTGCGGTATCAGAAAAGCGACTGGCGCTGACTTCGCAGGGCAAGGTCAGGTATCAGCTAAAGACGCCCTACAGGGATGGCACGACGCACGTTATCTTCGAGCCGTTAGATTTCATGGCTAAATTGGCAGCCTTGGTGCCGAGGCCACGTGCAAATTTGACGCGGTACCATGGTGTACTGGCTCCAAATAGCAAGCAGCGTATCTATGTTACTCCCGCTAAACGGGGTAAGGGCAACACCCTAAAGCAGGGTGTGAAGGCCGATGAACCTGCGTTGATTGATTGTCATCAAAACATGACATGGGCTGAACGGCTTAAGCGAGTA
>Ga0209582_1001324_pt1 | contig 12269 bp, 12 predicted proteins | sample KloWWTmetKNB5Kit_FD_187176 | JGI IMG/M metagenome (GOLD analysis project Ga0209582, IMG submission 187176) | Active sludge microbial communities from Klosterneuburg, Austria, studying microevolution and ecology of nitrifiers - Klosterneuburg... | ecosystem: Engineered > WWTP > Aerobic digester >...
GTTGGTAGGCAAGCACCCGCAGCCTGATAATCATTCTTTGCGCGTATCTGAGAATTATGCCGCTTTTCAGAAGTGGATCAAGAGCGACGTGGTGAATTTGCCGACTCTCTGCAAGGGATTGGCTAAGCTGGTGGTGGTTGATATTGCTCTGAACCGCGATCAGGATAATCCGCAGCTCATTTTTGAGAGCATGAACTCGACAGGAAAAGAGTTGAGCCAGGCTGACTTGATTCGCAATTTCATATTGATGGGGCTAGAGCCTGCGCTGCAAACGCGCCTCTATGAACAATTTTGGCGTCCTATAGAGATGGATTTCGGGCAAGAAGCTTACGGTACTCATTTTGATGGCTTCATGCGTCATTACTTGACTGTGATGTCGGGCGAAATTCCCAACACCAATGCCGTGTATGAAGCGTTTAAGACCCATGCCCGAGAGACAAGGGCCGGTGCTGTGAGTGATGACAGTCATGTAGAAATGCTGGTCAGTACAATCCGAGATTATTCGCGCTATTTTTGCGCAATGGCTTTGGGCAAGGAGATCGACCACGAACTGAATCGGGCGTTTCATGACCTGCGCGAACTGAAAGTCGATGTGGCTTATCCATTCCTACTGGAACTGTATCGCGACTACGCTACACAGTACTTGAGTAAGTCGGATTTTGTGAGCGCGGTGCGTTGGGTTGAAGCCTATGTGTTTCGCCGTGCAGTTTGTGCCATACCCACTAATTCGATGAACAAAACTTTTGCTACCTTTAGCAAGGCACTAAAGAAAGACCGTTATCTGGAGAGTATCGCCGCCCACTTTCTGCTACTTCCTTCATACCGACGTTTTCCAAGTGACGATGAATATGTACGCGATATTCAGACTCGTGATCTCTACAATTTCCGCAGTCGCAGTTATTGGCTGCGTCGATTCGAGAACCACGGGCGCAAGGAAGTGGTGCCAGTGGATGAATACACCGTGGAGCACATCCTACCGCAAAATGAAAACCTGAATACTGCGTGGCAAGAATCTCTGGGAGCCGAATGGAAACGTATCCAGCAAACCTGGTTACACACCTTGGGCAATCTGACACTCACTGGTTACAATTCGGAATACAGTGACCGACCATTTATTGTAAAACGCGACATGGATGGAGGCTTCAGGCAGAGCCCTCTCAAGGTAAATCAAGGGCTCGGTCAGGTTCATGTTTGGGACGAAAGTACGATCATTGAGAGAGCTAAGCGTCTCGCCAAACTCGCCGTGCAAGTTTGGGAATCACCGAAGTTAGACGACGCTATTTTGGCAGCTTATCGCCCCAGGGCTGAGCCTTCCTCAAGCTATACGATAGACGATCATCCACACCTGATTACACCGGCAATGCTCTCTCTGTTCGAGGCGTTTCGCAAGGAAGTACTGGCGCTCGATCCATGCGTCAGTGAGGAATTTCTGAAGTTGTATGTGGCCTATAAGGCTGAAACCAACTTTGTGGACATTGTGCCACAGGCAAAGCGTCTGCGACTCTCATTGAATATGAGTTTTGCGGAGATCAGCGATCCCAAAGGGCTATGCAAGGATGTAACCAGATTAGGTCGGTGGGGTAATGGTGATGTGGAAGTGGGGCTGTCCTCCTTGGAGGAGTTGCCCTATGTAATCGGGTTGGTGCGACAAGCCCTCGAAAAACAACTCGGAGACACATCTAACACATGATCCGAAGCCAAATCCAAATCCCATTTTTGGGTGCGTTTAAACAACCGACACCAAAGTCTAATGTTCGAGACAACCAATTGAAGATCATTAAATATAACCATTTGATTGCCTACTTGCTGATCTTTCACAATTGCCATACGATACGCAGGCATTAAAAGCGCTAGAGACTGAAGGCTTCTCAGTTAACGCCGGAATTAGTCGCCCCATTCAGCCCTTATTGGAGGCATCCCAATCGTTTTGGCAGTATGAGCTACGGGAGCGGGAGCGGGATTGGATATCGTATGATAGCTATGATGTAACTGAGCCAAGTAGAAACTTCTGGATATTGAAAGGTGGCAAATTCTGATTGCTAATAGATATTAAGGATTTTTTTTGTGATTAGCTCAATTGAAGAAGGCAGAAAAGAAGATGGCAATCGCTCAATTGCCGACAAAATAATTAAGCGTTTGCATGACTTAGATTTAACTGTTGAGAATAATCAAGGTCGTTGGGCTTGGGAACTTCTGCAAAATGCAGAAGATAGTGTTGCCGAAGAAGATGAGAGAAAAATATCCGTAAAAATAATACTTAACGAAAATAATATCGAGTTTCAGCAAGGATAGAGCCATGGTTGACGGCACTATTTCAATCAGAGCATCTCAATTTACTTGTGGGTGCTGGATTAAGTACTGCTGTTCAACTATCTGCAACAGCCATACCCCGACCACAAAGTATGGGATGGATAACTGATCTGAAGGTTTGCAAGCTTGAAATTGAAGCTTATGTTGATAAAACTGCAAAGGCAGCCTCAAATTTAGATGCCACTTCTGTCGCGGATGAACTAAATGCTCTGATTGATCAGGGGTGGACAGTTGCCAAATTAGCGCATGAACTCGGTAAAAGTGCTAGGCAAGTATATCGGTGGCTAGAGGGAGCTAAATGCAAAGAGGTAATTCTGCGGAAAATTTCTGCACTGTCGGTGCCCTTGGTGTTGAATGAGGTCATATCGAAGTTTACCGATACCACATAGTTTCTTGCTTTTCTACAATATTCTAGTAAAAGGCATCGCTCATAATTGATCTTTGACTCCACCCAAATGGCTTCTTTTGACCCTTTGCTAGAGCTGACGCTATCGGTCAGAAGTAATCCACTGCAAATCCCTAAAAGGATTCCAGAATGGATGATCGGAAAATAGTCGGAATGCCAATTATTTAATAATTATTACAACAAAATCAATTAACCGAGAATTTCTCAGCTATTAATCTGCCATAATTTATCAATCTCATAGGCTAAATCCGTCCCCTAATTAGGCAAATTTAGCATAGAAAATATCCCCATAGAATAAATTTTCTTTTAATTCTGTGACTTTATGGTGTCTTGTCACTGGATTCTTTTTTTCCAGCTTATCTGAATTTTCCGACAGCTCCCTAAAATTTCATGGCTAGAAACATTTGTTAATACTACTAAGTAGCAGCGGGAATTGATAAAATTGGAAACAATTACATAAGCTTGTTTTTTCCCGAATCTATACGCTCCTGAACTTAAGAAGTTGAGCAGTCTTAATAGAGGGTAAGCGGGCTTCGCCACCATCTAGACTTTTTGTTTCAATCCATCAATAAACTCAGACTTTAATGGTAGCAGTTCGTCAATACGACTATTAGGCCATGTGGGCAGTTTTTCTAGCGTGTCTTTGAGCCAATCAGAAGGGTTCAGGCCGTTGAGTTGTGCGGTTCCGAATAAGGTCTGAATGGCGGCTGCACGTTGTCCGGCACGTTCTGAGCCGGTGAATAACCAGTTCTTTTTTCCAATCGCAATCGGTCGAATGACGTTTTCCACGGGATTGTTGTCAATCGGTAAGTGGCCAGTTTGCGCATAGCGTGTCAGGCTGGCCCAGCGTTTTAAGGTGTAATCTAACGCTTTGGCGGAGCCGCCGCCATTTGCAGTTTGAATACGGGTTTGCATTAGCCAGTCGTGCAATGCTTCCAGTTCGGGCAGGCTTTTTTCTTTTCGTAGTTGCTGGCGTGCTTCGATGGTCAATTCTTTGCCTTCCGCTTCAATTGCGTATAAATGGCCAATGCGCTGTAACGCTTCAAAAGCCATCGGACTGTTGTTAGCCTTGTGCAGGTCAAAGAATTTACGGCGTGCGTGCGCCCAGCATGCAAGTTCAATGCATGGAGTTGTCTGCTTTTCGGAGAACAGGGTTTTGTAACCACCATAGTCGTCAACCAGTAAGTGACCTTGCCAGTTTTCCAGAAAGTTTTGTGCATGCCGGCCACTACGGCCGGCTTGATAGTCGAACACGATGATGCGCGGTTCAGGTTCCAGATCATTGCTGCGATAGGCCCATAGGTAGGATTTTTTGGTTTTTCCTTTGCCAGGATCCAGTTGCGCAATCGGCGTTTCATCGGCATGCAATGTATTACCTTGTAACAGATGCCATTTCAACCGGTCTGCCAAGGGTTGCAAAGCTACACCGGCGCGACCAACCCATTCTGCCAGGGTTGAACGGTAAAGCGTGACTTGTTCGCGTGCGGCGATTTGCTCAAGGCGATAAAGTGGCAAGTGATTCAGGTATTTGCTGGTCAATACCCAGGCGAGTAAGCCGGGTGCAGCTAAACCGCCATCGATGATGGCTGGTGGAACGGGTTCTGCTGTGATTGTTTCGCAGGATTTGCAGGCATATTGTGGGCGGATGTGACGGTGAACAAAGAATTTGGCTGGTTCAATGTCCAGTTGCTCAGTCACATCTTCACCGATCTTGACCAACGCGCTGCCGCACTGGCCACATTGGCAGGATTCCGGTTCATGGTGGTGTTCAACACGCGGCAGATGATCCGGTAATGGTTGACGGCCAGTCCGAGAACGGGTTGATTTGATCCGGTCGGCTTTTGCTGCTGGATCAAGCTGCTCGATTTCGGCATGCACTGCTGCCAAATCAGATTGCAGTGTTTCCTCAAACAAATCGGGATGCGTGGATAGCGATTCGCTCTTTTTACCAAATAGGTTCCGGCGCAAATAGGCCAGTTCCATGGTCAGCGCTTGGATTTTGAGTTGCTGAAAACGGATCTCTTCTTGTGATTGTTCAAACAGCATTTGAACCTGTATCCGGGTGTCCGCATCAAGGTTCAATTGATCCAGTTTGGCGAGCGTTTTCATGTTGATAATTCTACCACAAAACTCACCGAAACACTGATGAATAAAGGCTTTTAATCGTTTTCTTAAGCCTTTAAATGTGCGGGTGGAAACGCCGATAATCGCTGCCAATCAACACCGGCAATTAACCACGCCCATTGTGCTTGTGTCAACGCAAAACAGCGCTCGTTAAACTTTGGCCAAACAAATTTGCCCTGATGCAATCGGCGCTGACACAACCACACACCAGTACCATCCCACAGCAATACCTTGATGCGATTGCTGGCACGGTTACAAAACACAAAAGCAGAGCCTGCACAGGGCGCATGCGCTAAAGACTGCTGCACAATCATCGACAAACCATCAATACCACGACGCATATCAACCGGCTCAACCGCCAGCCAGATCTTGCCTGGATTGACAATCAATCCAGACATTTCAACAACTGCCCCAACCATTGGGGCGACACATCCTTTGGCAGCTCAAGCGTATGACCTTGCGGCCAACGCAAATACAATGATCCAGGTAACGAAGGGTCCGGCTTGATCTCGACCGGGATTAGCGTCGACACAGTCGCGTTGACTTGCTGAGAACGATAAACCCGCAACCAGTTCGAAAACGTTTTGGAATTCAGCTGATGCTGACGACAATAAGCGACTTGTGATAGTCCACTTGCTTGCCAGGCTTCAACATGTCCTTGCTGATGTATCGGTAATGCCATTTTGTATCCTCCAAAAAGATATCTGAGGATAATGGCGCTTATTGAAAATTGTTAGATGGTGCGGTTGGACGCTTACGTTCTAAGCGATACAGCGGCAGGTGATTTAGGTATTTGCTGGTCAGTACCCAGCTCAGCAGACCGGGTGCAGCCAACCGCCATCAATGATGGCTGGCGAAATAGGCGCGGCGGTAACGGTTTCGCAAGTCTTGCAGGCATACTGTGGGCGGATGTGACGGTGGACGAAGAATTTGGCTGGTTCCACATCCAGCTGTTCGCTAACATCTTCACCGATCTTAACCAGATTGTGACCACATTGACTGCATTGGCAAGATTCTGGTTCGTGACGGTATTCAATACGTGGCAGGTGTTCTGGTAATGGTTGGCGGCCAGCGCGGGAACGTGTTGATTTAGCCGAATCGGCTTTTGCTGATGGGTCGAGCTGTTCGATTTCGGCATGTACCGCTGCCAGATCAGTTTGTAAGGTTTCCTCGAACAAATCGGGGTGTGCAGATAATGACTCGCTCTTTTTGCCAAATAGGTTCCGGCGCAAATAGGCCAGTTCCATAGTCAATGCTTGGATTTTGAGCTGCTGAGAATGAATTTCTTTTTGCGATTGCTCAAACAGCATTTGAACCTGCATTCCAGTACCGGCATCAAGATTCAATTGATCCAATTTGGCGAGTACATTCATGGGGTTAATTATACCATATGACCCACTGAAACACTGATGAATAAAGGCTATTTACTATTTCTCAAGCCTTTAGATGCACGGGTGGAAACGCCGATAATCGCTGCCAATTGACACCGGCTATTAGCCAATTCCACTGCGCTTGCGTCAACGTAAAACAGCGTTCATCTGACTTTGGCCAAACAAATTTACCCTGATGCAAACGGCGCTGGCACAACCACACGCCTGTGCCGTCCCACAGCAATACCTTGATACGATTTCCGGCACGATTGCAAAATACAAAAACAGAACCTGCGCAGGGCGCATGCTCCAAAGACTGCTGTACCAGCATCGACAAACCATCAATACCACGGCGCACATCAACCGGCTCTACTGCCAGCCAGATGCTACCTGGATTAGTAATCAATCCAGGCATTTCAGCAATTTTCCCAGCCATTGGGGTGATATCTCTGCTGGTAGTTCTAGCGTATGACCTTGCGGACAACGTAAACACAGTGACCCGGATGACGAAGGCTCCAACTTGATCTCAACCGGAATTAAAGTCGACGCAACTGCAGCAACTGGTTGACAACGATAAATCCGCAACCAGTTCGCGAACGTTTTGGAATTCAGCTTATGCTGACGACAATACGCTACCTGCGATAAACCACTCGACTGCCAGGCCTCTATATGTACTTGCTGATCTGTCAGTAATGACATTGGTTACCCTCATGAAAAATTCAAGAGGATAGCTAAAATATTTGTTGTGTTCTAGATGGTTGGGTTGGACGCTTACAACTGATCGCCTCATCCATGTCTTTGACCTCCCAAAGCCAGAAACCGGCGACCAACTCGCGGGGGTGAGGGAAAGGCCCGTCGATAACCGTACGGTCACGACCATCGAATGCAACACGCTTGCCCTGCGACGAGGGCGTAAGACCGTCACAGCTCCCGTCTTTTAAGATGCCTGCCTTGACCAGTTCATCATTAAATCTGCCCATTGCCTCCATCATCTCCATCGTTTCAGCAGTTCGGACAAAGCCTTTTTCGCTGTCTTCAGTAGCTTTCACTAACACCATTACACGCATTGTCGATCTCCTTATTTGGGTCGGCTCATCAGCCTAGCATACAAATGAAAGGTTATTTCGGTTCAATAAAATTCCTTCAACGGTTAAGACGCAGGGCATTCAGGGCGCTTGAGAACCGTCACGTTTTAAATAGAGACACACGAATACCTATCAATGTTTCCTTTAAATCATCGGTTCAATATAATCGACGCTCACAAAGCTCAAGGAGAAAAACATATGAATCTTCCATTTCAAAGCAAAGCGATGCGCTGGGTAAATTGACATTACAGTTTCACTGTTGGCGTACTGATGCTGTTTCATGGCGTCCATAAGGTACTCAAACCCAGGCTCTCTCGATTTTATCGGCAAACAGCTTGCCAGCATGGATTTACCCCAGGCTTTAGCGTGCGGCGTTTATTTGGGAGCGGTGAGCGCTGTAACGCCTGCTCCACCAACACCGAAAAACCGTCGATCCACCGGCGCAACCATCAACCAAATCTCCCCCGGATTCGCAATCAAAGACACTTCAACAATTCCTCCAACCAATGCGGCGATACCGTCGACGGCAGTTCCAACACATGATCGCTCCTTCCGTGGAGACGCAGCGTATTCGCCGGCATAGGCACTGGTTTTATCGTTACCGGAACCAACGCAGGCGACCGAATAACCTGACCGGAACGATGCTTGCGAACCCAATTACCAAACGTCTTGGCATTCAAATCATATTCCCGGCAATAAGCCGCCTGAGACATTCCGCTGGTTTGCCATGCTTCGATATGAATTCGTCGTGCTTCTGATGATGACATCGTTCCTCCTTGTAAAAGGTTTGAGGATAGCGATGATGTGTCAGGATGTTAATGTGGAAGGGTTGGAGGCTTACCATCAAATATTAATTTAAGACAGTGTTTTTTAGATAACAGGCCTCAGTGATAGAACCGTAGAGCTATGCTCATTTCTGGTGTATGCCAAGAGAAGAGAGTGGTGTAATTTGTTGATAAAGATCTGCCCAGGTCAACTATCAAGAAAGGAAAACACCGCAATGACAGATAATAATGTTTTTAAACTGAACAAACCAGACCAGAACGATCCGCTGCAAGAGGTACTCCGGGAAGGTGCGCGTAAAATGCTGGCTACGGCCATAGAAGCGGAAGTATCCATTTTTATTGAGCGACATGGATGTTTAAAAACTGAAGAAGGTAAAGCGGCAGTGGTCAGAAACGGCTATCTACCTGAGCGCTCGATTCAGACGGGGCTTGGAGACATTGAAGTCAAAGTTCCGAAGGTTCGGGATCGCTGCGGATCGACCATCAAGTTTAACAGTAGCCTGGTACCGCCTTATCTGAAACGTACCAGAAACATTGAAGAATTTTTGCCTTGGTTATATTTGAGGGGGATTTCAACGGGAGATTTTTCAGAGACATTGAAACATCTTTTGGGGCCGGATGCACCGGGATTGTCAGCGGCCACGATTAGCCGTCTAAAGCAAGATTGGGAGCAGGATTACCAAAACTGGAGTCGACGTGACTTGAGTAAGAAGCGTTATGTTTATGTCTGGGCCGATGGCGTCTACAGTAACGTGCGAATGGATGATCGATTATGTTTGTTGGTGATTATCGGTTCTGACGAGACGGGGCGCAAAGAATTATTGGCGTTATCTGACGGTTACCGTGAATCGGCGGCGAGCTGGGAGGAAGTATTAACGGATTTGAAGCAGCGAGGACTCAAGAGCGCACCCAAGTTGGCTGTCGGTGATGGCGCTCTGGGATTCTGGAAAGCCGTGGCCAAGCTTTGGCCGGAGACTGATCAGCAACGCTGCTGGGTGCATAGTAAGCGGGCTTCGCCACCATCTAGACTTTTTGTTTCAATCCATCAATAAACTCAGACTTTAATGGTAGCAGTTCGTCAATACGACTATTAGGCCATGTGGGCAGTTTTTCTAGCGTGTCTTTGAGCCAATCAGAAGGGTTCAGGCCGTTGAGTTGTGCGGTTCCGAATAAGGTCTGAATGGCGGCTGCACGTTGTCCGGCACGTTCTGAGCCGGTGAATAACCAGTTCTTTTTTCCAATCGCAATCGGTCGAATGACGTTTTCCACGGGATTGTTGTCAATCGGTAAGTGGCCAGTTTGCGCATAGCGTGTCAGGCTGGCCCAGCGTTTTAAGGTGTAATCTAACGCTTTGGCGGAGCCGCCGCCATTTGCAGTTTGAATACGGGTTTGCATTAGCCAGTCGTGCAATGCTTCCAGTTCGGGCAGGCTTTTTTCTTTTCGTAGTTGCTGGCGTGCTTCGATGGTCAATTCTTTGCCTTCCGCTTCAATTGCGTATAAATGGCCAATGCGCTGTAACGCTTCAAAAGCCATCGGACTGTTGTTAGCCTTGTGCAGGTCAAAGAATTTACGGCGTGCGTGCGCCCAGCATGCAAGTTCAATGCATGGAGTTGTCTGCTTTTCGGAGAACAGGGTTTTGTAACCACCATAGTCGTCAACCAGTAAGTGACCTTGCCAGTTTTCCAGAAAGTTTTGTGCATGCCGGCCACTACGGCCGGCTTGATAGTCGAACACGATGATGCGCGGTTCAGGTTCCAGATCATTGCTGCGATAGGCCCATAGGTAGGATTTTTTGGTTTTTCCTTTGCCAGGATCCAGTTGCGCAATCGGCGTTTCATCGGCATGCAATGTATTACCTTGTAACAGATGCCATTTCAACCGGTCTGCCAAGGGTTGCAAAGCTACACCGGCGCGACCAACCCATTCTGCCAGGGTTGAACGGTAAAGCGTGACTTGTTCGCGTGCGGCGATTTGCTCAAGGCGATAAAGTGGCAAGTGATTCAGGTATTTGCTGGTCAATACCCAGGCGAGTAAGCCGGGTGCAGCTAAACCGCCATCGATGATGGCTGGTGGAACGGGTTCTGCTGTGATTGTTTCGCAGGATTTGCAGGCATATTGTGGGCGGATGTGACGGTGAACAAAGAATTTGGCTGGTTCAATGTCCAGTTGCTCAGTCACATCTTCACCGATCTTGACCAACGCGCTGCCGCACTGGCCACATTGGCAGGATTCCGGTTCATGGTGGTGTTCAACACGCGGCAGATGATCCGGTAATGGTTGACGGCCAGTCCGAGAACGGGTTGATTTGATCCGGTCGGCTTTTGCTGCTGGATCAAGCTGCTCGATTTCGGCATGCACTGCTGCCAAATCAGATTGCAGTGTTTCCTCAAACAAATCGGGATGCGTGGATAGCGATTCGCTCTTTTTACCAAATAGGTTCCGGCGCAAATAGGCCAGTTCCATGGTCAGCGCTTGGATTTTGAGTTGCTGAAAACGGATCTCTTCTTGTGATTGTTCAAACAGCATTTGAACCTGTATCCGGGTGTCCGCATCAAGGTTCAATTGATCCAGTTTGGCGAGCGTTTTCATGTTGATAATTCTACCACAAAACTCACCGAAACACTGATGAATAAAGGCTTTTAATCGTTTTCTTAAGCCTTTAAATGTGCGGGTGGAAACGCCGATAATCGCTGCCAATCAACACCGGCAATTAACCACGCCCATTGTGCTTGTGTCAACGCAAAACAGCGCTCGTTAAACTTTGGCCAAACAAATTTGCCCTGATGCAATCGGCGCTGACACAACCACACACCAGTACCATCCCACAGCAATACCTTGATGCGATTGCTGGCACGGTTACAAAACACAAAAGCAGAGCCTGCACAGGGCGCATGCGCTAAAGACTGCTGCACAATCATCGACAAACCATCAATACCACGACGCATATCAACCGGCTCAACCGCCAGCCAGATCTTGCCTGGATTGACAATCAATCCAGACATTTCAACAACTGCCCCAACCATTGGGGCGACACATCCTTTGGCAGCTCAAGCGTATGACCTTGCGGCCAACGCAAATACAATGATCCAGGTAACGAAGGGTCCGGCTTGATCTCGACCGGGATTAGCGTCGACACAGTCGCGTTGACTTGCTGAGAACGATAAACCCGCAACCAGTTCGAAAACGTTTTGGAATTCAGCTGATGCTGACGACAATAAGCGACTTGTGATAGTCCACTTGCTTGCCAGGCTTCAACATGTCCTTGCTGATGTATCGGTAATGCCATTTTGTATCCTCCAAAAAGATATCTGAGGATAATGGCGCTTATTGAAAATTGTTAGATGGTGCGGTTGGACGCTTACAATAGAGGTGATATTTGTCCAAATTGATGGTTTTAGTTGACTACGATAATGTTGAGCTAAGTCTAAGGAGTCCAGGACCTGTCAATTTTGCGAAAGTACTCACCCCCTTAATTTCTGGTCAGGTTTCATTTCGATACTCTGAAATGGACGTCCGGCTATATGGTGGCTGGAGATCTCGCGGACTACTAACCAATAGCGCGCAACGTCTTGTTCCTGATATTCACGCTTTCTCGCCAACATACGTTGGCACTGTTCATGCTGGATCGAATATTCAACTCAAGCTAACTGTTGAGTTGGCTGATAAACCGATTGGACTGACTATTCCATTAGAAGAAACACTTGTTAAAGAACGCGATTTAAGGAAATTTCGAACACGATCAGCGCCATGGGCTCAGTGCGCAAATCCTAGTGCGTGTTCATTTAAACATTTCACTGGGCTCATGCATAACACAGCTTGTGGAAATGGAGTATGCGCAAACCGACTGGGAAATTTGTTTGTTCGTGACGAACAAAAAATGGTCGATACCCTCATTGTTGCAGATATCGCTTTTCAGGTACTTTCTGAGAAAGCAAAAGAAATCGTGATCGTATCCTCGGATACAGATATGTGGCCTGGAGTGCTCCTTGCTCTACGAGCAGGGTGCTCAGTTATCCACATACATACCAAAGCCGGCTGGACAACCCAAAAACATCTTATAAGGGGTGCATTTAAACAAACGACACCAAAGTCCCATAGGATTTTTTTCAACACCACAGCTGACGTGGCTTTGAACCAAATCAGAGCTTCCCAATTTTAGTCCGATTTCCAGTCCGGATTTTTGGGAACT
>Ga0209582_1001331_pt1 | contig 12237 bp, 9 predicted proteins | sample KloWWTmetKNB5Kit_FD_187176 | JGI IMG/M metagenome (GOLD analysis project Ga0209582, IMG submission 187176) | Active sludge microbial communities from Klosterneuburg, Austria, studying microevolution and ecology of nitrifiers - Klosterneuburg... | ecosystem: Engineered > WWTP > Aerobic digester >...
CGGTTAATGTATCTCTAAGAATCGGCTTTATTTTAGCTGCATGTTCAGGATTGGCCAGCATGCCTCTCACTTGATGTGAATACTTCAGATTGAGTGATTTGTACCTGCTCCAGCCTAACTTGGGCATACCATCTCTATAAAATATCTTCAAGTTGTCAAATTTAGCTTGAATATCACTAGCATCACCAAATATCAACTTCTCTCTTCCCAACTTAGGTATCAACACAATATCACCAATACTATCATGCTCTACATGAGCTTGCTCTATCAATGCAGTAAGAAATGGATCCTTTGCTACGTACTTCATGATATCAAAAACCTGTTTCAACTTTGATGGTCGGTCAGATTTTGTGTTTACCAAACTAAATGTATCCCTTATACCAGTAACCAAGGGCACTCTCACAGCACTTCCTCTTGTCACAGGCACTTGTTTGCCATTCTCATCCAAATAATATTCGCCTCCTTCTTCTTCTATAACCCGCATGATCGGCTTTTTCTGGATTATATGGGCATGAAGTCTGTTCTTGGAATCAAAATACAGGTCTGCCCTTTGTATCCTTTTATCTTTATTGAGCTTTGCTTCCAATTTTCGCAAATTCAATGTTTTGATATTGGCTTTTGTAATGGTCTTTCCTGCGGCAAGTTGCAAAATTTGTTTGATTTCCTTTTCAGAAATGAGCTGTTCGCCATCATTAATCTTTTCAATTTCAACTACTAAAGTCTTTACTTCAGCATTGGATTTTCGCATGATAGAAAAGAAAAGCAGGGCCGATATCCCGGCAATCAGTGTCAGCCATATCATGGCGTCTCTGACCCTTTTCATATTTAATTTTCTATCGCTCATTTTATTTTATTTATAAAGCTCTTTGATCTTGGGAACAAAAGTGTCAATATCACCTGCACCCAAGGTCATTAAAATTTCAAGATTATATGCTTTTAATGTGTCCATCAATGTTTCCTTGGTGACCAATTTTTTGTTTGGGTTTTTCATTCTGTTGAAAATGCTTTCAGATGTTACACCTTCGATTGGCAACTCTCGAGCTGGGTAGATATCCATCAATATGATCTCATCCAATTTGTCCAGCTCTGAGGCAAATCCATCTACAAAATCCCTAGTCCGCGAATAAAGATGCGGCTGAAAAATACCTGTCAATTTCCTTCCCGGAAAAAGTGTTCTGGCTGCATCGATTGCCACTTTTAGTTCACTAGGATGATGTGCATAATCGTCAATAAAAACCAAGTCTTCTCTGTCAATGATTCTTTCGAATCTACGCTGAATTCCTTTGAAACCAGCTAATGCTTTTTTTATATCATCAGGTGCCACTTTGTTCAACAGTCCGACTGTGATAGCGACACATGCATTTTCGAGATTATGTTTGCCAGGCATACTCATCACTATATCTTTAATCTCCTGCCCTACGCCTTGATAATCAAACACATACTTCCCTAGGTCGATTCTTATTCTGGTCATTTTTATCTGGACATTGCCGGTACCATATTCCAAAACAGAAACGCCTCTTTTGGTTAGTTCCATCAATTCATTGATTTTGAATTGGTCCAACAATCCTTCTTTTATAATCAGAAAACCGTTGTCTCTGATTTTGGCAGCGTAAGATTTAAATCCTTCGATCATCACTTTACTATCTCCATAGATATCCAGGTGATCTGCATCCATCGATGAAATAGATGCTATAAAAGGATTTAGACGCAGAAACGATCGATCGTATTCATCAGCTTCCAGCACAACTACATCACTCTTTCCTATTAGGAAATTACTGTTATAATCTACAGCAATTCCACCCAAAAATGCCGATACATCAATGCCTCCTACTTTCAAAACATGAGTCGTCATAGCACTCGTGGTCGTTTTGCCATGCGTTCCAGCTATTCCTACCGAAATCTTATCATTGCTAATCAAACCAAGTGCTTCGGATCGCTTCAACATCGGAATTCCTGAGTTCAAAAGATGGTTGTAACCTTTATGATCCTTTGGAATTGCAGGCGTATAAATAATCAAATCAATATCTGTTGGGATAACTGATATTTCATCATGATAATGAATATTCATACCTTCATCCGACAAATGTTGGGTCAGGACAGTTTCTGTTTTATCGTAGCCTGATACCTTTTTGCCTTGAGCAATAAAATATCTTGCAATGGCACTCATACCGATGCCACCGATTCCGATAAAATACACATGACTGACCTCATTCAACTTCATGTTCCTTTCTTTGCACATATCTTCAAAATTTCAGCTGCAATCTGCTTTGCGGCCTCAGGTTTGGCAAAATACTTTATGTTACTCTCCAAACCATTTTTCTTTACTTCATCATTCAACAGCGACTGGACCGCAGACATCAATTCCTCCTTTGCATTCACATCTTTCACCAAAACCGCAGCACCTTTATTTACAAGTGACATAGCATTGACAGTTTGATGATCTTCGGCTACATTTGGAGATGGAATAAGGATCGACGCTTTACCGAGAATTGCCAACTCCGAAATAGTCAAAGCACCTGCACGACAGACAACGATATCTGCTGCACTGTAAGCAATATCCATATCTTCAATGAATGATAAAATTTTGATGTTGTCTTTTCCTGAAAGTGGACCATTGACATATTCGTCATAATATATTTTGCCCACTTGCCAGATAATGTTCACATCACGCATCTCAAGCAAGGCGTCTGCGTTGGCAAGAACGGCTTCATTGATCGTTCTTGCCCCGAGACTTCCACCAAAAATTAAAACAGTTTTCTTATTTTGGTCTAACCCTAGTGTATTTCTTGCTTGCGCTGCATTTATCTTTTTGTCCAATATGTCTTTACGTACTGGATTTCCTGTAAAAATTATTTTGTCTTTCGGAAAGAATCGTTCCAAGCCATCATAAGCTACACAAACTGCGCTTGCCTTAGATGCCAATATTCTATTAGTCACACCCGCAAAGGAATTTTGTTCCTGCAAGATGGTGGGAATATTCATCGAATTAGCAATCTTTAAAACAGGACCACTTGCATATCCACCTACACCGACGGCAACATCCGGCCTGAATTTTCTTACGACCATGAAAGCTTTGAACATGCTCGCTGCTAACTTGAACGGGAAACTTAGATTTCTCAAACTTAGCTTACGCTGAAAACCCGAAATATTCAATCCTATTATTTTATATCCCGCTTTCGGGACTTTTTCCATTTCTATTTTGCCATTAGCACCTACGAAAAGAATCTCTGTTTCGGGTGCTGCAACTTTTACTGCATCCGCAATCGCAATGGCCGGAAAAACATGGCCACCTGTACCGCCTCCACTAATGATCACTCGTGCCATCCAATTCCATTTTTTCTAACTGTTTCTTCTCCTCATACGCTTGCTCTACATAACGGCTCACACTTAGGATGATCCCAAAAGACAAACAAGTGAACAAAAATGAAGTACCACCCATACTGATCATTGGCAATGTAAGTCCCGTAGCAGGAACCAACTGTACTGATACAGCAATATTGGCGAAAGCCGTAATCACAATATTCAACATCAAACCCATAGCAAGCATTGCTCCAAAAGTCTTAGGGCATCTCGTCACCAAACTTATAGTTCTGAAGAGTAACCACAAGTAAAGAAACAATATAACTGCTCCACCTATAAGTCCATATTCTTCGCAAATGATAGCATAAATAAAATCAGCATAAGCAAAGGGCAAAAAGTGTCTCTGATTGCTATTTCCGGGCCCTACACCCAAAAATCCACCATTTGCAATAGCAACTTTAGATTGCTCTATTTGATATCCACCATCAGAATACAAGAAATCGTTTATCCTGCTTATCCACGTATCTACCCTGAAATGCTCCGGAAAATATTGTCCAATTAAGAATATACCAGCGAAAACACCAATACCCAAAATCGTCAGCAAAATGACATATTTCATAGAGATACGTCCGACAAACATCATTATAAAAGCTGTCACAAAAAGTAGTGCCGCTGTAGATAAATTGGATGGTGCGATCAAGGCACAAAACAAAATCACCGGTGCTATTATAGGTAAAAAAGCATCTTTAAAGCTTTTGATATAATCTTGCCTTATGGCCAGTGACCTTGCTACAAACATGATTAATGCTATCTTGGCAAAGTCTGATGTCTGAAATGACAGCTCCAATATCGGTATCTTTATCCAACGGGATGCGTCATTGATTTTCTCGCCGAAAAGTGCGGTATAAACCAACAGCGGAACGGCTATTACCATCATGATAGGTGCTAATTTTGCATACACCATGTAGTGCATTTTGTAGGCTGTGTACATGAGCATCAATCCAGATCCAATAAAAACCAACTGCCTAACCAAATAATATTCGGTACCATGGGTCGCATTAAACTTATATGCCTCACTACCAGATGTACTGTACACAATCAACAAAGAAAATAATGACAATAGTGCCACTATCAGCCAAACTGACCGATCTCCTTTTAGATTTTGATATGTACTTTGTATATTCAACTTTATCTTTAATTACTAATTTTTAATCCTTCTACACATGCTTTGAACTGATCACCTCTATCCATATAATTTTTGAAAAGATCAAAACTCGCACATGCTGGTGACAGCAGGACTACATCGCCGGACTCACCCAACTTCAATCCTGTCTCCACCGCCTCTGATACCTTAGTCGTCTCGTAAATAATCGGAATATGGGATTTAAAACTGCTCTTCAATTTTTCGTTGTCCATTCCGAGACAAATCAAGGCTTTCACCCTATCTTTTATTAAAGGAAATAACACACTATAATCATTGCCCTTGTCTGTACCACCAGCTATCCAAATCACTGACTTCGTCATTGCATCCAGTGCATAATAGACTGAATCCACATTGGTTGCTTTGCTATCATTGATAAATTCGATACCATTGATTTCACCACAACTTTCCAATCTATGTGGCAAATTGACAAATGATTTGAGTCCTGTGGCGATCGCGTGCTCAGGTAAATTTAGCATTCGACAAGCTTCCACAACACAAGCTGCATTGAAAAGATTGTGCCTTCCTTTTATACTCAATTCAAAAATTTTGCTTGCATCCTTTGATACAATGCCTTGTAAGTATGCATCTTCCGTGATTCTTATTACCTTTTGCTCACCAGCAAATTCCTGCATTTTATTTGTAATCTCAGGATCGTCTCCATTGATGATAAAATAATCCGCACTCGTCTGATTCATGGCAACTCGGAATTTAGCATTCACATAATTTGCCATTTTGTACTCATACCTGTCCAAATGATCTGGTGTGATGTTGAGTAATATGGCAATATGTGGCTTGAAAGTCTCGATGTCATCCAACTGAAAGCTGGAAATCTCAAGTACCATCACTTCAGGAGCATCTTCTGCAATAATACGGGCAAAACTTCGCCCATAATTGCCTCCTAATGCAACGTTTAATCCTGCGGTTTTCAGTACGTGGTATAAAAGTCCCGATGTTGTAGTCTTCCCATTTGAGCCTGTGACAGCGATGGTCAGTCCGGAAAAAAATGAGTGACCAAACTCAATTTCGGAAATCACTTTCCGTCCTTTTTCTTTTAGCATGCGAAGGACAGGCGCATGTTCCGGAACACCGGGACTTTTAACAACCACTTCAGTTACCAAAACCTTTTCAAAATTATGTCCTCCTTCTTCAAAGGGAACGTTACTATCAGTTAACTCTTTTTTGTAATGTTCAGCTATAGACCCAAAATCACTGACAAAGACATCCATGCCCATCTTCTTTGCCAATAAAGCCGCTCCAACACCGCTTTCTCCTGCACCTATGATCGTTACACTTTTCATAATTATCTGATTTTAAGTGTAATGACAGAAACGATGGCCAAGATGATCCCGATGATCCAAAATCTAGTTACAATTTTTGCTTCGTGCATTCCGTCCTTTTGGAAATGATGATGCAACGGAGACATTTTAAATATTCTACGACCTTCGCCGTACTTCTTTTTTGTATATTTGAAATATGAAACCTGCAACATGACTGACAAATTTTCTGCTACGAAAATGCCACATAATATAGGAATCAATAATTCTTTGCGCAATAATATCGCCAAGACTGCTATGATACCACCAATGGTCAAACTTCCGGTATCACCCATAAATACCCTTGCTGGGAATGAATTGTGCCATAAAAATCCAATACAAGCGCCGAGAAAACAAGCCGAAAAAACAACAAGTTCAGCTGAATTGGGAATGTAAAATACATTGAGATAATCTGCAATGATCGTATTACCAGACACATAGGCAAAAACGCCCAACGTGGCCGCTATAACTGCTGATGTACCAGCTGCCAATCCATCAATGCCATCTGTTAAATTGGCGGCATTGGATACAGCAGTGACAATAAATATCACGACCAACGTAAAAATGATGGAAAGCCATAAATCGGTATTGTCACCAAAAAAACTCGCCAAATACTTGTAATCAAAATTATTGTCCTTCAAAAAAGGCACATTAGTAAGCGTTGTCTTTACATACGCCATTTCGGTCATTCGGGAAATATCATTTACACGAGGAAGTGGGATTTCATATTCTTTGATGATTTCATATCCGCCGGCCTTTGCGTCTTGAAGTGGCATTCTGATGACAACATCATTGGAAATAAGCATGGTAATACCTACAATGAGACCTAAAATAACCTGACCGAAAATTTTTGTCTTCCCACTCAGTCCATCTTTATTTTTCAGAAAGACCTTGATATAATCATCTGCACCACCTATCAATCCAAGCCATATGGTCGTGAATATCATCAACCAAATATAGACATTATCTAATTTAGCTAACAAAAGACATGGTATCAATATAGCCATTATGATGATAATACCACCCATTGTAGGCGTACCTTCTTTGGCCTTTTGACCATCGAGACCCAACTCTCTGACTGTCTCACCTATTTGCATTCGCTTCAGCTTGGTGATGATTTTACCACCAAAGACCAAAGAGATAATTAGGGACAAAATGATAGCGAAAGCTGCACGAAATGTGATATATTGAAATAACCCTGCGCCAGGCACATTGTAATATTTATCAACATATTCAAAAAAGTGGTACAACATTTGCTATATATAATTTAACTGTTTGTTTTTGTTTGTAATGATGCCCTGATATTAGAACCATTTGGCATAAAATACATTCGCAAGCAAAAATTTTAACAGTGCAGTGAGCAATTCGAAACTTTTTCCAAAAAGATCCCACTGCTACTGTTAAATCAACCTGAGAATGATAATAGAACCTAAATCTTTGATATTGTAAGGATTAAGGAAGGTATTAACTTGCAACCTAAGTTCAGAATTATGATTGAGTATATTTACCTAATCAAAAAACTGAAATTGCCGCAAGACTTATTCCATTCCAAAATATTCCTTCAATATCTTTTTATCGTCAAAAGGAAACTTTTCCCCTTTTATTTCTTGGTATGTTTCGTGACCTTTTCCGGCCACTAATATTATATCTTTATTACCTGACATCATGACCGCTGTTTTAATGGCCTGTCTTCTGTCGGATATTCGTATCATTTTTATCTTATCTTCACTACTCAATCCTGCTTCCATCTCATCTAGGATATGTTCAGGATCTTCTGACCTAGGATTGTCACTCGTCAGAATTACTTTGTCAGACCATGTACAAGCCACTTTTGCCATGACTGGTCTTTTGGTAGCATCTCTGTCACCACCACAACCTACTACTGTCAGAATTTTACTGCCTGATAGATTTACTTTGTGAATGGTTTCGAGTACATTCTCCAATGCATCAGGAGTATGTGCATAATCCACGATACCACATTTGCCGGTGTTATTATCCACAATTTGTTCGAATCTGCCTTCTGCACCTCGAAGTCCACTCAAAATCGCAAGCACATCGTCTGTCTCCATACCCAACTCTCTAGCAGCTCCAAAAACTAAGGCCAAGTTATATGCATTGAACTCACCTATCAGTCTAAAATACGCTTCTCTGTCATTGATGCGCAAGTGAAGACCTTGCACAGAACTTTCGATGATCTTTACTTTGTAATCACACATTGTCCTAAGTCCGTAAGTCAATTTGCGGGCTTTGGTATTTTGCACCATTACAAGTCCATTTTTATCATCTGCATTCACTAAGGCAAAAGCACTTGATGGCAGATGATCAAAAAATAACTTTTTGGCTGCGATATAATTTTTCATGGTCAAATGGTAATCCAAATGATCATGGGTAATATTCGTAAATAATGCACCATCAAATTTCAAGCCTGCTATACGCTGCTGATCAATGGCATGAGAGCTGACTTCCATAAAAATAAATTCACAAGCTGCATCGCGCATCTCAGCAATTAACATATGCAATCTCACAGCATCTGGTGTGGTGTGCGTAGCTGGAATAATATCTCCAGCTATCCTATTTTCCACTGTGGAAATTAGTCCACATTTATAACCGAATGCGGAAAAAAGCTGAAAAAGTAAGGTACTGACTGTTGTCTTACCATTAGTTCCAGTCACTCCGACCAGTTTAAGTTGTTTTGATGCATTCCCAAAATAATTGTCCAACAATCCGCCAAGAAATGACCTTACATCTTTTGTTACAATATAGGTGATTCCTTCTTGGATTTCGGCTACTTCTTCGCAAATAATACAAACTGCTCCATTGTTTATAGCATTGTTGATAAATGCATGTCCATCAACTTTTGTGCCTCTCAAAGCAGCATACACAAATCCATCCTTTACACCTCTCGAGTCTATCTCGATTCCAGAGATATTTCTGGTTGAATCTCCAATGATTTTTGTTTCAAAATCTACCGGCAATATGTCAAATAACTTCTTTATCATGAAACTGAATTTAATGGTCAGTTTAGATATAATATGATCGACTGTCCTTTCGCGCTAACGCCTGGATGCAGTGACTGTTTCACTACTTTACCTGCGCCGCTGATTTTCACCTTTAGACCTGCATTTTCCAGAAGAAAAACTGCATCTCTTGCACCCATTCCACTCACATCAGGCACGATGGCTTTCTTTATCTTTTTTTCTGCTATCATCATAGCATCGTCGGATGGATTGACAATGGCAAAACCATTATCAGATTTATCTTTATATTTTAGTTCAAGGAAATCAAAAATCTGCCCAAAATCTTTGCCATAACCAATAGCTTTGCCAGGTGTACTTGTCGTTGTATATATCGAATCGCTCAATGATTTCACTTGTCGCGTCTTCATGGCATACACCTTTTCAGCTACATTTTTGAAGACCGGTCCAGCGGTAGCACCACCGTAAAAAGCACCAGCTTTAGGTTCGTAGATGACTACCATCATAGAATACATAGGCTCTTCAGCTGGAAAATATCCACAAAAACTACCATTGTATTTGGCATATTCACTTTTATTAGCGTAATTGGTTTTTGCAGTTCCTGTTTTACCAGCCATGGTGACATGCTCTGATTTTAAAGATTCACCAGTACCTTTCAAAATTACTCCTTCCATCATCTTTCGGGCTTTCAAGATGTTTTCGGGTTTTGCTATTTGGGATCTTAAAACAACAGGATCAAATTTCTTACGGAGTTCGTCTCCACGTCTGATTTCACTAACAAAATACGGCTTCATCATTTTACCATCATTTGCGACAGCATTGTAAAAATTGAGCATTTGTAAAGGTGTCATCATCAATTCATAACCATGCGCCATCCAAGGAATCGTGGTGCCATACCATTTATCCTTATCCTTTACTGGATCCTTAATCTCCGGTCTAGGCTCTCCATCAAGATCAATTCCAGTGGTTTCGTGCAATCCAAACTGCTTCAAACGCTTGATCCATTGTATGCGACCATCTCTTGAATTGTAGAGATCATTGGCAATACTAGCCACACCTACATTAGATGAAATTTCAAAAGACTCAGCCATGGTGGCAAACTTTCGTCCGTGCTTTTCAGAATCATACATGATACGATCCGAAAAATGTTTTACACCATAATTAAGATCAATAATGGTATCAACATTGGTCATCCCATCTTCCATAGCGGCAAGCATAGTGGCGAGTTTCATGGTAGAACCCGGTTCACTAAGTCTTGCAACAGCTTGGTTATACATCTCGAAGTAGGTACTATCGGCACTTTGGGTAAGGTTTGAGATCGCCTTTATGGCACCTGTTCCCACTTCCATTAAGATAGCCACACCACCTGATGCCTTGTTTTTCTGAACAGCTTTGAGCAATTCATGGTGAACAATATCCTGCATATCGATATTGATCGTTGTATAAATGTCGTCGCCTCGTTTGATTTCGTTTTCTGAGGGATCAAAAACCGGCACCCAGACATTTCCATCTGGTGTACCTTCTCTCCCGAGACGCTTCATGAGTCGTTGATCAGTATCACCTTTTAAAAACCGATCAAAATATCCTTCAAGTCCTATACGGTCTGCATTTTCTCTATCAACACCGATGGTCCTAGATGCTAATTCCTGAAATGGCTTAAATCGCTTACCATAACGGTTGGCAATCAAGCCACCACGCATCTTTCCTAATCTAAGAATTGGGGCTTTTTTTAGCTTACTATAGGCTTCAATGTCCAATCCCTTGCCTATAAAAAAGAATTTACTTTTCTTTTTTCTGGCAGCTTTTAAAGATTTCAACCATTCCGATTTACTTTTTGGAGCTATAACACTTGGATCAAAATTGCTTAAAAAATATGCCAATGAATCCACACCAGCATTAAAAACATCGCTTTTGATCACACTCATATCCATCCGAACCTCAAAGAACTGTATCGATGTAGAGAGAAGAATGCTTTCTTCAGCATAAATATTCCCTCTATCGGCATCGACTACCATCCACTTCACATTGGCTTCACCTTTCTGTCGCCATTTATCTTTTTCTAAAACACTGATCTTAAATACTTTGAAAAGGATTACAGCGGATGCAATCACAAAGAAAAACATCACTAAATATGCCCGCCATAACAACTCCTTCTTCCTGTCCATCGACCTGTTTACATTATCATTTATTAACTTTTTCAGCCACAATTTTGTATGGCGGCGTATTTGAAGGCAATAACCCGGAACCTTCGACCTTGCTTTCAATTTGCGATTGTATGCTACCATGCATCACCTCTTGCTTGAGATTCATGGCTCTCCACTTGGTATCTCTTACTTCCTGCTTCAATGCTTCGATCTTCCTTACGGCTTTCTCAGAAGCATGTGCGTTGGAGATATAAATCACACCCAACAACGCCAGATAGCATACAAACGGCAAATTGACAAAAATCCATTCGACCCATTTCAGTCTAAAAAGTGTAGCTTTCTTATCCTGGAAACTAGTCATAAAAAAATGAATTAATTTATTTTAATTATTAATGGTTAATTACTAATGATTAATTACTGTCCATTCATCTTACCTTTTGTTGTCTTCTGAATTGCTGTAATTATTTTTAGAACTTCTTCTAAATCTTGTGTCAAACTATTACCTTGATCTTTAGTCAAGTAATCTGAATCTGTCAATAATCGAATCCAAAATCTACATTCTCTCGCCTCTTTATACGAAATTGACATTTTTGCATAAAAGTCTTTGGTCGATTGCCCTCCAATTGCTTCTTCAATGTTTGCACCAATAGATGTTCCGCTTCGAACTAATTGCTTGGATAAAACATATTCAGATTTATTCTCAACAATGTATTTATAAGCCTTTACAATTCTTATTGCAAAATCATAAGTTTTCTGCTGAATGATATTTTCTCTTTCCATTAAAAATTATTAATTGAACATTATTAATTAGTAATTAAAATACCTTTTCGGCAACTCTCAATTTTGCACTTCTAGATCTTGCATTAACTTTTTGTTCTTTACTATCGGCTGTGATAACTTTTTTATTCACCAATGTAAAAGGCCTGAACACATTACCAAAGGCATCCTTTTCTAATTCTCCATCAAAGTTTCCAGTTTTGAAAAAATTTTTCACTACCCTATCTTCGATACTATGAAAAGTGATGACCACAAATCTACCACCAGGCTTGAGCAATTTATATCCTTCTGACAGCATTTCTTCGAGTGCTCCGATTTCGTCATTGACTTCCATCCGTAGCGCTTGATATACTTGAGAAAGATATTTCATCCTCGGCCCCATGATGTGTTGATCAAGGATTCTATTGAGATCAAATGTCGTTCGAATTTCAGATATCTTGCGTGCATTAATCAATGCTTTAGCAAGTGTTCTGGAATTGCGCACTTCACCAAATCTACTCAATATGTCCACTAATGCATCTTCG
>Ga0209582_1001334_pt1 | contig 12212 bp, 8 predicted proteins | sample KloWWTmetKNB5Kit_FD_187176 | JGI IMG/M metagenome (GOLD analysis project Ga0209582, IMG submission 187176) | Active sludge microbial communities from Klosterneuburg, Austria, studying microevolution and ecology of nitrifiers - Klosterneuburg... | ecosystem: Engineered > WWTP > Aerobic digester >...
CACAATTTGACAACAGTACTTCATACAATATTACTATTGAAAGGGTTGGTAATCCTTTAATTACCGGTTCAATTATTGGAGGTCCATACAAGCACAATCAAACGGTCAATTTTTCGGTACCTTCTGATGGTACCTACACCATAACTGTAGAAGATGGAAAAAGCTGTGGGGTTTCTTCAGTGATTACGTTTAATTCGGCCAAATTGACTCTTAATATTGGTGCAGGAATAGGCAATATTGGTGAGGAAGTATGCATACCGATTACTGCGCAGAATTTTAATTTAATTTCAAGTATGCAGTATGGAATTCATTTCAATTCATCATTACTTGAGTACACAGGGGTTACTTTTCCTAGTCCCTTATCTATTAATATTGATGAAATGGCATTCAATAAACGTGATCCAAATATTATAAACGTTGCATGGTTTACAGGAACAGCAGCTACTGTTCCTGATAATGGAATTTTATTTAATGTTTGCTTCAAAATTTTAGGATTTGCAGGAGGTCAATGCAATACTATTTCATTTGGTGGCCTTCATGATAATGGACCCATAGAATTTACTGGAGGCAACCCTGAAGAAATAATTACAGAATATACACTAAATCCTGGCACCATATGTATCGACCCAAACAATTTGGTGATTTTTGGAAAATCATGCAGTACAACAACAAATCAAGGTAGTTTTACGATTATTCCTGGCGGAGGTGTGGCCCCTTACAATTATAATTGGGCACATACAAGTGGAACGCCAAGTGGATCTGGATCCATTCCTACTAGCGGAGGTTCTTTTGTTTCTCCTAGTAATCTTGCCGCTGGCAATTATAATGTTACAGTAACAGATGCTGGAGGATTAAAATCAACTACTACAATTACCATAGTTAATGCAGCACCAATATTTGTATCATTAAGTACGATTGATCCCACCTGTTTCGGTATGATTGATGGCACTGTTTCCGTTTCAAGCGTTGGAGGTGGGGATGTCAGCAGTCCCTACAAAATAATTTGGTCAACAGGAACTAGAGATACCATTAATATAACAAATCTCGGCTCTGGTGCTTACACGGTAACCATTGAAGATGCGAGTGGTTGTTCTCAGACAGCCTCTGCGGTTTTAGGTGTTACTCCTATTGTCTTTCCTGCTCCCTCTCTGACTCAACCAAGTTGTCTAGGTAGTACAGATGGAGCCATCCGCGTAACTGCCTTTGGAGGAAAACCTTATACCACACCATTCAATGGTTATAAGTATATTTGGCAATCAAAAACTGATTCGGGAATTTCTGGTAATTTAACAGGAGTTGGTCCTGGTACATATCGTATCACGGTGCAGGATAAAAACAATTGTGCAAAAATTGACTCCTTTGTATTAACACCTACTAGAGAGATCAGCATAGCATTTAGCTCTGCCAATCCAAAATGTTATAATGATAGAAATGGTTCGATTGTTATCAGCCCATTGTCTCAACCCGGTCCTGGATCGCCTCCTTATAACTACAGATGGTCGCCCAGCACTGGTTTAGTTTCTCCTCAAGGACTTACAGCAACGGTCACAAATCTTCCAGCTGGACAGTATAGCATTACCGTAACCGATCAGGTTGGATGTATTTCATCCACCCTTATTACCATAAGAAATCCAGACAGCATTCGAATTTTTGAATTAGAGCTCAAAAATCTTACTTGTAATGGAAATGGAATGGACGGAAAAATCCACTCTAGCGCTAGTGGAGGAACTTTAATTGGCAATCCTCTGCAATATACCTTTAACTGGACGGGGCCAAACAATTTTAATCAATCAGGAAAAAATATCTTAGTTATAGATAATCTTCGTGAAGGAATATATAATCTTACCATAACAGATGATTATGGATGTAAAAGTTCGAAGTCATATAGTTTGGGCAATGTTGGGGCATCCATTAAATTTGATACAATCCCTCCAAAATGTAAAAATTTTAGTGACGGAGCAATTAACACAACAATAACTTATGCGAAGCCTTACACACTTCGTTGGAATAACGGCTCAACTGCTGAAGACTTGAGCAACCTGAAGGCTGGCAAATTCATAGTAACCATAACCGCTAATGATGGTTGTATCACCATTGATTCTGTTACTATACATGATCCTCTAAGCTTAAATATAGAAAATAAAAACGTTGTAAAACCGAGGTGTTATGGTACTAAAACAGGAAGTATTGCAATAACAGTTTCCACCCCTTTCCCTTTGGTAGACTTCGTTTGGTCAGATCCATCCATAGGTAATTTACCATTTGCAAGTCCCCTTAACTCTGGCACTTATTATGTGACCATGACCGACAAGAGTACATGCCCTTCTATCATCGACACGATCGTCATCCCTGATGCACCGAAAATTGTATTTAATTTTACCAATATCGATTCGGTTTCATGTTATAATACCTGTGATGGTAGAGTTAGATTGACTCCGACCAAACAAGGATTAACTCCTTCTGCGTTATATTCATATGAGTGGTCAAAGCCATTTTCAGAAAACAATAAACTTTCTAGTTATGTCACTGGACTTTGTCCGGGATATCAAAGAGTCCAAGTAACAGATTCACTTGGATGCCGACAGGAAGACTCGGTATTGATTAGTGCACCTACAAAGATCATACTTGACAGTACATTGATTATTATCAATGATGCAAGTTGTAATGGTTCGATGGATGGAAGAGCTACTGTAAATGCCCTTGGAGGTACTCCGCCATATCAATTTATATGGCCTGCCAGTGGAAATCAAATTTCATCTACTATAGGAAATCTTAAGGCTGGTCGGTATCCAATTAGTATTGTGGATTCAAAAAATTGTGCTATTTTAGATTCAATATCTATTGGACAACCCGATACCCTCTTATTAAAAATAGATTCCACCAATACTAGAGGATTAACCTGCTTTGAACGCAATGATGCACAGATTTTTGTAATCCATAGTGGAGGTAATCCTGGGCCACCAATAACTTATAATTGGTCACCAAACTTAAAAGACACAACACAACTAGTTGTCAATTTAGCCCCAAATACTTATTCAGTAACAATCACCGATTCCAAAGGATGTACTTCAAGACTTTCACATACCATCCCTGATTTGTTGCCGATAGAATTTAATTTATCCAATATAATCCCCCCAGTCTGCAATGGCGATAATACAAATATTGGAGTCGTTTTTGCAACTGGAGGATCTGGAGGCCCTTTCTCTTTTGCAGTAGATTTTGGCCCACAAACCCTATTGACTAATGAATTGCCCATATCGGCTGGTCCACACACAATTTCTATATATGACATAAATGGATGTAGTGCAGATACAATCATATCAGTTACCGAACCACCAGCATTACTCGTGGATTTAGGCCCAGATGCAGAAATTGAATTGGGTGACTCATTACAGTTGGTACCGATTATCAGTTCGGTCAATCAAATTTCACGGTTGATTTGGAGTCCAACTGCAACACTTAATTGTACCAACCCTGGATGTAATTCACCCTATGTACGGCCACTCCGAACTACAGAATATACCCTAGAAGTTGTTGATACTTTAGGTTGCCGAGGATTGGATCGAGTTATCATCCGAGTAGATAAGAACAGAAATGTATATATACCAAACGTTTTTTCACCCAATAGAGACGGAAGAAATGACTATTTTGAAATATTTACAGGAAAAGGAGTACGCGCCATACCTCAAATACAAATTTTTGACCGCTGGGGAAATTTATTGAATGAAAAAAATAATCTTCCAGTAATACCATACGGACTAGAAATTTGGGATGGAAAATTCCAAGGAAAAGAAATGCAACCGGGAGTATATGTTTACCTGATTAAGGTTACATTTGAAGATGACCAAACCCTTCTATACAGAGGAGATATTACAATTGTAAAATAATAGTTTTGATGGAACAAAACCAATCGATATCAAATAGTAATAATTCAGACGAAATTACTTTAAAAGAATTGATTTTAAAGCTAAAAGAATATGCTTCAGAATTAGTCCGAAATTGGTATATCATCTTAATTTGCATTTTACCGATAGCTGGTTATATGGTTTATAAAGCAAAGACCACGGACACGACCTATCCAGCCAATTTGACATTTATGTTGAGCCAAGATGACGGGGGTTTGGGAAAATTGGGTGGATTGTTAGGGTCTTTTGGATTTGGAGGATCTGGGAAAAACAATTATGAGAAAATGGTTGAAATTGCGAAATCTAGACAAATAATTTACAATTCCATTTTTAATCGAATCGAAATAAATGGAAAGACTGATTATTTCGCAAACCACCTCATTGACATTGAGAAAATGCATGATGATCTTTGGAAAAAAGACACCTCTGGCCTTAAATCATTCTATTTTGTAAACTCTGATTTCCAAAAATTTTCAAAATTAGAATCAAAGGCATTTATTCAATTATGTAAATATTTAACTGGTTCGGAAGAAAAAGCAGGTATCTATAATTGCTCGTTTAGTAAAACTTCTGAAATTTTAACAATGTCCATCACCACGAAAAGTGAACCATTAAGTATTGAATTGTTAAAATCAATATTTTATAATCTTTCTGATTTTTACGTGGAAACATCCATTGGTAAAGATCAATTCACTTATGATATCATTAAAAGAAAATCCGATTCTATATATAACCTTCTCAATGCTAAAGATTATGCGGCTTCAAAAATTCAAGACGCCAAGCGTAATCTTTTCGAAGAATCTGAAAAAAATTCGGCTAAAAAACTCAATCGTGACGTTAATATGTTAGGTCTGATTTATGGTGAAACTGCTAAAAATGCTGAATTAGCTGACTTTTCGCTCAAATCAAAAACGCCTTTGATACGTGAATTGGATCTACCCATGGCACCACTTGATTCCAAATCTGAAAGTGCATTAATGGCTTTAATTAAAGGGTGTCTAATAGGAGGAATTCTTGCTAGTTTCTTTATTATTTTACGAAAAATCATTAGAGAAGCCATGGCTGCTTAGTGAATTTTCTTTTATTATATTCTTCTAAATTTATCATTTGAATTAATATTAGTATAGAATTTTATTTTTCTTGCACCTTAGTCATAGTTTCAATAAAAAAAATCCATTTATTCCTTGTTTATCATTAAAACAGAAAAGTGAACTATTTTGAGTTTCTTTAGTTCAATCTTATAATGAATTCGATACCCAATACTGACCTAACAGAAGACCAACTTAAGGCTCTTGATAGCATCAAAACTTCACGTGTAATATTGCCAATTATAATTGGCATTTCAATAGCTGCTTTACTGATTTGGAAGCAGTTTGATTTAAAAGAATTTGAAAAAATACACTGGGGTCTCTACACTTTCTTCTGGGTCATTTTAGGAATTGGCCTATTGATTATAAGGCATTTGGCATATAGCCTTAGACTATACCTTTTGTCAAATAAAGCTTTTTCTTACATTAAATGTATTGAATTAATTTTTATATGGGAGTTTAGCTCCTGTGTCGCACCTACCAATGTGGGTGGTAGTGCCGTTGCTTTGGTTGTACTTAGCCTTGAAAAATTAAGCACAGCGAAAACCGCCAGCATTGTAATTTATACTGTTATCCTTGATTCTATCTTTTTCTTGGCCAATATTCCGATCCTTTTAGCACTGGTGGGTCCAACGATGCTCCGTCCAGAATTAAAAACAATTTTTGAATTTAACGGATGGGCTTATTCCTTTTGGATATTTTACATGTTTAAAATAATTTATACTTCGCTTTTCTTTTATGGCTTATTTATCAACCCACATGGCTTTAAATCGCTTTTAAACAAAATCACCAATTTATCTTTTCTTAGGAAATGGAAAGAAAAAGCTAACAAATTAGGTGATGACTTTATCATTTCTTCACGGGAAATAAAATATCAAAGCCCTATCTTCCATTTAAAAGCTTTTGGAATAACAAGCATAGCGTGGGTTTGCAAATTTATGTTCTTAGCCTTTTTAATCAACGGGATCGTAACTACCACTTCATTAGATTTTTTCAATCAATTGCATTTATTTGCTAGGATACAGTCGATGTATCTCATCATGGCATTTAGTCCTACGCCTGGCGGCTCAGGATTTGCAGAAGCAGTTTTTCCTGGATTTATGCATGACTTTGTTCCCTATGGCATTTGTATAGTTGTGGCGCTCCTGTGGAGACTTTTAGCCTACAATTCGTACATGCTTTTGGGTTTGATTATTATACCAAACTGGATGCGAAAGATCTTATCGAAGCACAAAATATTAAAGTAAAAACCATCGTTTCCAAGATAAGTAATATTAATATTTAGGCAGTTAATAAATTGTTAAAGAGATTAATAACAGGAACTAAATTTCGAGACACATCGTTTTTGAATTACTCAAATCATATATAAATGAAGCAATTAATTTCCTTTTTACTGGCTGGATTTATTGGTGGTATCACTACTTATGGATTGATTCTCTATAAAAATCCAATAAAATCTGATACATCTGTCTCGGAGAAAACCAGCTATTTTGCAGGCTATAATGCTCCTCTTGATTTTACTAAAGCAGCCGATAAAGCTTTGGATGCCGTTGTTCACATAAAAGCAACTGAAAGCCCCGAAGCTGCTGAAAATAGATTCAGACAATCATACCAACAAAGATCCCCATTTAGTTTTTTCCTCGGTGAAGACGATTTGGAAGGATTTTTTGGATATGGTCCTAGGTCAAAACAAGGAACTGGTTCTGGTGTGATAATTTCACCAAATGGTTATATCGTCACCAATAATCACGTGGTTGATTTTGCCGATATGTTTGAAGTGACTTTACACGATAATAAAAAATATGAGGCGACATTGGTAGGGCGTGATCCCATAACGGACTTAGCTGTTCTGAAAATAGAGGCTGGAACGTTGCCATCTATCGAGTATGGAAACTCTGATAATTCTAGAATTGGAGAATGGGTGCTTGCAGTAGGAAATCCATTTAATCTTTCCTCAACGGTAACAGCTGGTATTATTTCGGCTAAAAATAGAAATATTAATGTCAACAGAAATGATGGTGCAGTTGAAGATTTTATCCAAACTGACGCAGCTGTTAATCCAGGAAATAGTGGAGGTGCTTTGGTTGATACCAATGGAAAACTAATTGGAATCAATACAGCCATCGCATCGCCGACGGGAGCTTATGCTGGATACTCTTTTGCCATTCCAGCTAATAGAGCTAAAACTGTAATTGAAAAAATTATTAAAAATTATGATCCAAAAGCCATTGCATCAAATAATGGCAACAATTATAACAAAAAACCGAAGCTTGGAATAGCCCTTGAAGAAGTAGATTATGAACTCGCCTCAGAACTAAAATTACCCGTCGATAAAGGTATTTATGTCCGTCAAGTTTTAGACGGAAGTGCGGCTCAGTCAGCTGGCCTTTTAGCAAATGACGTGATAGTTAGAGTAAATAACTCAGATATTAGCAGTGCTCAAAGTTTGCAAAATATAATCGGTAATTCCAGAGTTGGGGATGTTTTGAATTTAACCATAAATAGAAATGGTAAGATAAAGGAAATACCCGTCAAATTAAAGGCATAATAACATTATTAAAATATAGAAGATAGTTGGTTTTTCGTTTTGTTTTGATTTGAACCCGATGCTTCATTTTTATGTTCATCGGGTTTTTTTATCCATTTTGATTAAAATTAACCTAATCTTAAGATTTAGTAACACTGTTTTTAATAAATATTACCATACCTTTGCAGCAAAATATAATATTGAATACGCTTCGTCAACACATAGAATCCATAATATTTACAAGCTCAAGCCCGATTTCACGAGATGAAATTTTGAATTGTATTAATTCTTTTTTTGGCACGAATTTTGATATTGATGTTATACAAGCTTTAATTGATGAAATTAAAGTGGTTTTTGATGCTCCAGAATTTTCTTTTAAACTTATAGAGATAGACAATGGGTATCAATTTTATACTAAGGCACAACACAATGATTTGCTAAATTATTTTTTGAAGCAACAGCATCGAAAAAAACTATCAATGGCGTCTTTGGAAACACTGGCCATCATTGCTTACAAACAACCCATTTCTAAAGTTGATATAGAAGCCATTAGAGGGGTCAATTGCGATTATGCGGTACAAAAACTTTTGGAAAAAGAGTTGGTAAGTATTTCGGGAAGGGCTGAAACGGTTGGAAAACCTTTGCTTTATAAAACGAGTGAAAAATTCATGAGTTATTTCGGTCTAAAAAATATTCAAGATTTGCCAAAACCCAAAGAATTGGAATTGACTGAAAATTCAATCGGACTTGAAGAACCTTTGAATAGCTAGTAAAAAAAATGAACACGATAGTAACAGACACACCTTTAGTAAACAGGATTGCCAATAGTGATTTAATCACTTTTGATATAGAATCCTTATACCCTAAAGAGTCTATTATATTGTTCGATCTTAAAGACTTTTTATTTCATGGTCTTATTCTAAAGGAAAAAGAATTTAGAGAGGCTTTGAAAATATATCCCTGGGAGAACTTAAGCGGCAAAATAGTTGCCATCCATTGTTCGACAGACGCTATCGTCCCAATGTGGGCTTATATGTTGGTGGCATCCCATTGTTTTGGTCTTGTCAAATCCATACATTTTGGCGATCAGGAAATGGCTATAAACGCAGAACTCCTTAAAAGGATAGAAGCCTTGGATATGTCCAATTATTTGGATAAAAAAGTAATTATCAAAGGGTGTAGTGACCAAAAGCTACCAGAGCAGGTGTATCCTGCTATAAGCATGAAGTTTTTACCCTATGTAAAAACATTGATGTTTGGTGAGCCTTGTTCTACTGTACCCATTTATAAAAGAAAATAAATAAAAGCACAGGGGATCCTTCGGGAAAACCTGAAATTATATATTAGTTAATATTATCCCATTTTAAGAATAATCTTTGGTATAACTAGAAATTGTGCCTTAGATTAAAATTTTATTTGAACATGAAATATATCCTTTCAACATTGGGGATCCTAGGGGTGCTTACCCTGAGTCTCTCTTTATTGTCTCTTGATACCATCGAGAATGCCTCTCCAACACAAATTAAGACTAAATCAACCCTAGTAAAGGGCATTAATCCCAACAAAGATTACTTTTTTTCCGGGGAAAAAGTCCCAGTACACAATTTAGACGTGAGAGAACGACTCGAGCGTGAATTATTAAGCAATTCATATGCCAATGCTACCATCATTTTAAATTTAAAACACGCCAATAGATATTTTCCTACAATTGAACGAATCTTAGCTGAAAACAACATTCCCGAAGATTTCAAATATCTTGCTGTAGCTGAAAGTAATTTTCGCCAAGGAACATCGTCGGCTGGAGCAAAAGGTTTTTGGCAATTTATGCCCGCCACTGCCAAAGGTTATGGTCTGGAAGTTAACTCTAATATCGACGAAAGAATGAATCTAGAAAAGGCAACTTATGCTGCTTGTAGATTGCTTCAAGATTATAAAAATAAATTTGGAACGTGGACTCTCGCTGCGGCAGCATACAATATAGGCGAAGGTAAACTGCAAGATGAACTGAGAAGTCAAATGGTTGATTCATATTACGACCTAAATTTATATCAAGAAACTTTGAGGTACATATTTCGAGTGATGGCCTTCAAAGAAATCATGTCCCATCCTGAAGATTATGGTTACAATCTAAATAGCGAAGACATGTATTTACCGCTCAATGATATCCTAGATCAAAAACAGGTTAATAATTCTATTCCTAATTTAGTAGAATTTGCGAAAGAAAACGGCACTACGCTGCGTCAATTGAGAGTGTATAACCCATGGCTATTGGGCAATTCCCTTGAAAATTCTAGTGGAAAGGTTTATGTAATAAAGTATCCTAAGGTCGGTTGATTTTAATCCGACTGACGCCTTGAGAATTTATCATTGTACCGATAGGATTCACATATTTATCTAAATTGTTTTCTTTGAAAATGGTCTGAATATCATTCAAGTGTTCAGGGCTTATGGCTACCAATAATCCACCGCTGGTTTGAGGATCCGCTAAGATTGGCAGTAGTTTTTCAGAATTTGAATCAATTTTCTCGCCATATGATTTTAAATTTCGGTTCGTGCCCCCAGGTATGCATCCTTGGTCTATATAATTCCATAATCCATTATGTCCAAGATGAGAGATCTTCTCGAAGTCTAATTCTGCTGATAAATTAGAACCTTCACACATTTCTAGCAAATGCCCCAAAAGTCCAAATCCAGTCACATCCGTTATCGCATTTACCCATGATTTTTGGCCCAAAACTTCACCAATTTTATTGAGTAAAAGCATAGAATCTGCGGCCGCACTCTTATCTTCAGGCAATAAAAGTCCTTTCTTTTCAGCCGTAGTTAAAATGCCAACACCCAATGATTTGGTTAAAAAAAGCAAATCGCCTTCCTTGGCACCGCTATTTGTTTTTATACATTTTTTGTCAACTATACCCGTCACCGCCAAACCAAAAATAGGCTCTGGTGAATCGATGCTATGACCTCCCGCCAAAGGAATTCCAGCTTGTCCGCAGATAGCCCTTCCACCACTAACAACTGCTCTGGCGTGCTCTATAGGAATCTTATCAATTGGCCACCCTAAAATCGCTATTGCCATCAATGGCTTTCCACCCATGGCATAAATATCAGAAATCGCATTGGCTCCAGCAATCATGCCAAATGTATATGGATCATCTACTATCGGCATAAAAAAATCTGTCGTCGAAATCACCACTTTGCCATCGCCAAGGTCATAAACAGCCGCATCATCACTTTTCTCATTGCCAACCAACAAGTTAGGAAAAGCAATTTTTTTAAGGTCGTCTTCTTTAATTATTTCGCTTAATACACTCGGCGACAATTTACATCCACATCCAGCTCCATGAGAAAACTGGGTTAATCTTATTCCTGACATTTAATTTAGAATATTTTCGCTAAGATAGGTGCTATAACGTTCTGAGGAAAGAAACCCGTTAATTATTCTCCAAAATTATATCAGTTTCGCACGACGAATCGTTATTTTTGTGAAAAAATAAAATAATTTAATTTATATATGAAAAAAATATTAATCCTAGCAATCATAGCCTCTTTGGCAACTTTTGGCTGTAAAGTATTGCAAAATATCAATCTCATCCCTGAGTCCCAAGACAAAGAATTGGGTCAACAACTAAATCTTGAAATTCAAAATAATCCCAAAGAATACCCTCTTTTACAAAAAAAAGGCAATGAAGCAGCTTATGCCTATGTAGAAAAATTGGTGAAAAATATTCTAAATAGTGGTCAAATAAAGCACAAAGATGATTATCCTTGGGATGTATCAATTATAGACAATGACACCATTTTGAATGCATTTGCTTCTCCTGGAGGCTATGTGTATGTTTACACAGGTTTGATAAAATTTCTTGACTCGGAAGATCAACTGATCGGTGTTTTAGGCCATGAAATCGCTCATGCAGACCTGAGACATAGTACCTCTCAGATGTCACAAAGATATGGAACCCAGCTCATTGCTGATATATTGCTTGGAAAAAATGCCGCTATGGTGAAAGAAATCGTGAGTGGATTGGCAGGACTTTCCTATAGTCGGAACCACGAATCTCAAGCTGATGAATACGCTGTGAGATATACCTGCGGCACTGAATACAATGCCAAAGGAGTTGCTGGTTTTTTTGAAAAAATGAAAGGAAGACCATCCCCACCTCAATTCTTGAGTACACACCCCAATCCTGAAAATAGGGTAAAGGCCATCAATAAACTAGCCGACTCCTTAAAATGCGGCGGCAGAGTCACCAATGAAGCTGCCTACGCCTTATTTAAAAAGAAATTTTAAAATGAAAGTGCCTGAGCAAGATTCGTTTTTGGATAAATGTAAAAAGCATATTTTAGATCGCACCTTTATTCTACTACAGTTTAATAAACCCCTACACAAGTCAGAACAAACAAAAAAGATAGTTATAACTTGCTTTGAAAGCGATGGGTTATTAAAAATCAAACTGGTTAGATACAGTGACACACAGGCTTTTACCACAGTTCATGATACGGATGAAATTGGAGAAATCTTTGCAAAATGGTCTCCAACATTCGGACAAATAATACTGCATGCCAATCCTGATATTGAATGTATTTTACTACAAAGCAAAAATGGCGCAAGTACCATTTTAAATAAAAAATTGACAAAAAAAGTCAATCAAGCTCAAACTCATAATGATGTAAAGCAATATAAAATACCAG
>Ga0209582_1001341_pt1 | contig 12183 bp, 7 predicted proteins | sample KloWWTmetKNB5Kit_FD_187176 | JGI IMG/M metagenome (GOLD analysis project Ga0209582, IMG submission 187176) | Active sludge microbial communities from Klosterneuburg, Austria, studying microevolution and ecology of nitrifiers - Klosterneuburg... | ecosystem: Engineered > WWTP > Aerobic digester >...
TAGCGCAGGGAGCTTACGGCATCCATGTGGAGGACCGCGATGGAACCCGATCCCAGGGCAAAGTGATCTTGATCGATCGGCCTTGAGCCGATCTAGTGTGGTAACCATGAAGTTCGTTGACTAATGATCCGTCACTATTTCTCCTTCATGCAAGGCGGGACATGCACGGCGTAGCGGTGGCTACGGCGAAATGTTCCAATGCAGCAGGAAGAAGAAAGAGGGGTGGAGATGGTTAATGAGCTTCATGGTTACCACACTAATGCATGGAGGTATCCAGCGAAAGGCCGTACTTCTTGTAAAGCCTGGCTTTCCGTTTCTCCAAGCGCTGTTGCGCTTTTGCAGTAAGCGGTCCACGATCGGATACAGGCAATTCCCCGCGTTCGATGCGTTGCACGATCAATTCGATGACATTGTCCTCGCCTTCACGATCATAACCGGACTTGAGGTCCTGCCCGAACAACTGCGCCAAACCTTGCCAAATGAAGGCCTGGAAGGATCCACGCAGTTGTTTAACGAGTTCGTACGAGGTCTGTCCGGTTTGTCGGTCGATGAGTTTCACCAGCACCTTTCCTTGGCTCACGGTGAGGTCCTTGATCTCTGCTTCGAACTCAGCCCTAAGTTCAGCTTCCGCAAGTTTCACATACAACTCCTGATCGCTGTTGCGTTGGATCTGTGCGAGGTCGTGTTCGTACTCCTTCAACAATCGCTCCGTGAGGCTCGCATACGGATAGACCTTCACCACATGCCGCATCAGCTTGGTGTAACGTTCGGCATCGCGACGATCCTTCGGACTCCACCGCGCCGCCACATGCGCTTCCGGAAGTTGCACCACCGGAATGGTGTCCCCGTTCACCACCACGGCCCTGAGCACATGCGATGACACGTCCTCCTGCGCCATCGAGGCGGAAGAGGCGAGCACCAGAGTGATCAGAAAGGTAGAAATGCGGTCCATGGATCCGGCGCTTGGGCACGTGAAGTTACAACGCAAGAAGCGCGCCCGTATTCTCTTATACCCGATCAACGACGCTTTAGTTTCCAAGCACTTACGGTACCGGGACTTGGCTCCATCAAGGCCGGACGTTGGCCTCCTGTTGCCCAAAGTTCCGCAGCCACTAAGGCTGCTGCCAATAGCTCCTCCGGATCGGTGCCTTCCAGCACTTTGGGATCGAAGTGATCGCGCACGAAATGGGTATCGTACTTCCCTCTTCGGAAGGTCTTGTGTCCCATGACGTAGCGGCAGAATCCAAGGGTCGTTTCCACCCCACTGATCGCAAAGTCATCGATCGCCCGTTCCATGCGGTCGATGGCTTCTTCGCGGTTCGCCCCGTAGGTGATGAGCTTGGCGATCATCGGATCGTAATGGATCGGGATCGTCATGCCTTCCTCGAATCCATCGTCCACGCGCACCCCGGGACCTTGCGGAGGGCGATACGTGTTCAGCGTTCCGATATCGGGCAAGAAATTGTTCGCTGGATCCTCGGCGTACACGCGCACCTCGACCGCATGTCCGGTGATCTTCAGTTCGTCCTGCGTAAAAGGCAACTTCTCCCCTTCTGCCACACGGATCTGCAGCTTCACCAAGTCGACACCCGTGATCATTTCTGTAACGGGATGCTCCACTTGAAGTCGGGTATTCATCTCCATGAAGTAGAACTCCATGCTTTCATCCAGCAGGAATTCCACCGTACCGGCACCGGTATAATCCACACTCTTGGCCACCGCAACGGCCGCCTCACCCATGCGCTTGCGCAAGGCTGGTGTGAGCACGGCGCTCGGTGCTTCTTCCACCACTTTCTGGTGTCGGCGCTGAATACTGCATTCGCGCTCGAACAAGTAGCAGGTGTTGCCGTGTGCATCGGCCATGATCTGCACTTCGATGTGGCGAGGCCCGGCCACGTATTTTTCAATGAAAACGCTGCCATCGCCGAACGCATTCTGTGCTTCGCTGATCGCACGCTCCAACCCTTCCTTCAACTCGCTCTCCTTCTCCACGATGCGCATGCCCTTGCCACCACCACCAGCTGCTGCTTTGATCAGGATCGGAAAGGTGATCGACTTGGCCACCTTGATCGCTTCCTCCAGACCGCTCACCGCACCTTCCGTTCCCGGTACCAACGGAACGCCATGTCCCTTAACGGCTTCCTTCGCGGCCAGTTTATCACCCATCACCTTCATGGCATGTGGCGATGGACCCACGAAGATCACGCCCGCCTTTTCCAGTGCCTTGGCGAAATCGCCGTTCTCACTGAGAAAACCGTAACCGGGATGGACCGCGTCCACCTTGAGGTCCTTGCACACCTTGATGATCTTCTCGAAGACGAGGTAGCTCTCCTTGCTGGGTGCCGGACCGATGCACACGGCCTCATCGGCGAAACGGACGAAGGGGGCGTTGCGATCCGCTTCGGAATACACCGCCACAGTGCTGATGCCCATTTCGCGGGCGGAGCGCATCACGCGCAAGGCGATCTCGCCACGGTTGGCAATGAGGATCTTCTTGATGTTCCGCTTGGTGATCATACTGGCCACAAGTTGTACCGCCGATCCATTCGACCGGTGGGCGAAGATGCGAACCCTTGGGCAATTAGCGCCACTTCCCTGCCACAGCGAGATCTCGTGAGCACTTCTCCTGCCACAAGTATCTTCGCCGAAAGCCCCTCATCAGGCCGGTCCAAAGGGGCAACGATCCATGATCGCTCGTGGATCAAGGACGGATGACTGGACTTGGATATGACGCATCTACCTGCCTTGATCGCTGACCTCGGGTTGATGCTTTCCATCGCTGCGGTGACCACATTGGTCTTCAAGCGGATCAAGCAACCGGTGGTCTTGGGCTATATCCTGGCCGGTTTACTCGTGGGCCCTTACTTCGATTTCTTTCCAACGGTCCATGATGAAAAGAACATCAGCACTTGGTCCGAGATCGGGGTGATCTTCTTGCTTTTCAGCCTAGGCCTTGAATTCAGCTTCAAACGTGTCGTACACGTCGGAGGATCGGCCGGGATCACTGCACTTTCCACTATTTTCTTCATGCTGGGTGCCGGTTTCCTGACCGGTCAGCTCCTTGGGTGGTCCAACATGGACAGCATCTTCCTTGGCGGCATCCTGTCCATTTCCTCCACCACCATCATCGTGCGGGCCTTGGATGAGGCAGGGCTGAGGACGCAAGGATTCGCGGCCTTGGTTTTGGGTGTTCTGGTGATCGAGGACCTGGTAGCGATCCTGCTTTTGGTATTGCTCAGCACCGTAGCCGTGAGCCAACAGTTCTCAGGCCCGGAACTGCTTTACGCCATCGCTAAACTGGGTGGTTTTCTGATCGTCGTTTTCGTCATCGGGATCTACCTGATCCCTTCCGCACTTCAACGCACGCGGCGGTTGATGAACGCAGAGACCTTGCTGATCGTGGCCATCGCGCTTTGTTTGAGCATGGTCTACTTGGCCACACGCGCTGGTTTCAGTGCGGCATTGGGTGCCTTCATCATGGGTTCATTACTTGCGGAAACAGTGCTTGCAGAACGGATCGAACACTTGGTGAAGCCGGTAAAGGATCTGTTCGGTGCGATCTTCTTCGTGTCCGTAGGCATGATGATCGACCCCATGGTATTGGTGGAACACTGGATGCCGGTGTTGATCCTTTCGCTGGTGGTAGTGATCGGCCAACCGCTCAGCAGCATGATCGGCGCGCTCGTTGCCGGCCAACCGTTGAAGCGGTCCGTGCAGGCCGGGATGAGCCTTTCGCAGATCGGCGAATTCTCCTTCATCATTGCCACGCTGGGCCTTTCCTTGGGTGTAACGAGTCCGATCCTCTACCCCATCGCGGTGGCGGTATCTGCGGTCACCACCTTCTCCACCCCGTACATGATCAAAGCATCATCGCGCGTGGCCAATGGACTGCAGCGGATCCTGCCTGTTCGGTTCACCTCTGCGATCGAACGATACAGTAGACAAGCCGAACAGGTGCAAGTGACAAGCGACTGGCGGACCCTATTGCGTGCCTACTTGTCCACCTTGGCCGTGTTCCTGGTACTCTGCATTACGATCATCATCGTCGCTGCGCGGGTCTTGGCACCGGTGTTGAAGAACGGTCTGTTCGGTGTAGATGGTGAATTCCTCACCGGGATCATCACCTTGTTGGTGCTCCTTCCATTCATCTGGGCGATGTCGATACGCCGGATCAAACGTGCGGCGTACCGGCACTTGTGGCTGAACAAGCGTCAGTTGCGTGGCCCGCTTGTCGTGCTCGAAGTGGTCCGTGTTCTCACTGGGGTCATCGTACTCGCCCTGGTGGTGAATCTCTTCTTCACCATGGAGTGGGCCTTCACGGCCACATTGGTCTTCGTGCTGCTCGCGGTATTCGCCTTCCGCACACGACTGAACGCGTTCTACGGGCGGATCGAGAACCGGTTCATCACCAACCTGAACCAGCGGGAACAACTCAGGAAACGCACCGACCTTGCACCATGGGACATGCACCTTGCAGAGGTGGGCGTGAACACGGACTCCATGGCGATCGGTCGCAGTTTGTTCGATCTGCGATTACGGGAGAAACACGGTGTCAACATCGCCCTCATAGAACGTGGCGACCGCACGATCCCAGCACCAGGTAGAGATGAACGCTTGTTGCCCGGAGACAATCTGTTGGTGATCGGCACGGACGCGCAACTCGTGGAGTTGGAACAGAGCTTGGCGGATCGAATACCTACAGAGGACGAGGTCGAATTGCACAAGGAGGACATGGCCTTGGAGAAGTACCGCATACAGCCACGCTCCCCGTTGATCGGACTCACGATCCGCGGATCCGGACTTCGGGAGGAAGCCACAGCACTGGTGGCCGGTATCGAGCGCGGAGAAGAGCGGTTGGTGAACCCCGAAGGCACCACGGTCTTCGAACAGGGCGACCTCCTCTGGCTGGTGGGTTGCAAGGACCGCATCCACCTATTCATGGAGGACCGAAAAGCAACACGGGAATAGGCACCCGTACTACGATCAGGTCCCCTTCGACACCTTGATCGTTCTGTACATACGAACTTGTGCTCCCACTGAACAACACTTGCATTGAACCCCATGCGCACCCGCCTTACCGAAATGCTCCAACTGGAGCACCCCCTCATCATGGCCCCGATGTTCCTGGTGAGTAACGTCGCCATGGTGATAGAAGGCATGCGTTGTGGCGTGGCCGGATGCATCCCAGCGCTGAACTACCGCACTATTGAAGAACTGCGTGCTGCGGCCCGCGAATTGAAAGTCGCCAAGGCCGAATACGGCAAAGGTGCCTTCGGTTTCAACCTGATCGTGAACAAGAGCAACCCGAAGGCCGCGAAGCAATTGGATGCCTTGTGCGAAGAAGGCTGCGACTTCCTCATCACCTCCTTGGGTAGCCCGGAAGAGACCATCAAGCACGCGCACGCGGTCGGGATCAAGGTATTCTGCGATGTCACCGATCTGCGGTTCGCGCAAAAAGTGGAAGCGCAGGGTGCTGATGCTGTGATCGCCGTGAACAACGAAGCGGGCGGGCACCGCGGTGAACTATCACCCAAGGAGCTGATCGAACTATTGAGAGCAAATTGCACCATCCCGGTCATCTCGGCCGGTGGGGTTGGAAACAAAGCGGAATTGGACCGGATGCTGGACTTTGGTGCAGAAGGCGTTTCCGTGGGCAGCCCCTTCATCGCTGCGGTGGAAGCGCCGATCACCGATGCCTACAAACAAGCCTGCGTGGACTTCGGGGCAGATGACATCGTGCTGACCGAGCGCATCAGCGGCACGCCGTGTACGGTGATCAACACGCCGTACATGCAAAAGATCGGCACGCGTTCGCCTTGGTTGGAGCGCATGCTGAACAAGAACCGAAGGCTGAAGAAGTGGGTGAAGATGCTCCGCTTCTATATCGGCATGAAGGCCACGGAACAGGCCGCACAACAAGCCACCTACAAAACGGTTTGGGTGGCAGGGCCGAGCATTGGGCATACAAAAGCGGTGGAACCGGTGGCCGCGATCATTGGTAGGCTGGTGGGGTGATCGGTTCGGAGGGGTCCTCTTTGCGAGACGCTTCCGAGGCTTGAGGCGCAGATCGAATGAACACAGATGGACGCAAATCGCTGGCATCCATCTATGTCCATTGTATTTCTACAAGACAATGAACACGGCTTTGCCTTGGGCATTCGTGTTTTCGTTGGACCGTTGTAGGTCGACCCAATGGGTCGACCTACAACGAAGTATTGAACTGATCGGAGATCACTTCAATACCTCCTTCACCCGGTCAGCCGCCTCCTGCAGCGCCACAGCGCTCAGCACTTTCAAGCCACTCTTGTCGATCAGCTCTTTTGCCTCCACGGCGTTGGTGCCTTGCAAACGCACGATGATCGGGACTTGAATATCGCCGATGTTCTTGTAGGCATCCACAACGCCTTGCGCCACGCGGTCGCAACGCACGATGCCACCGAAGATGTTCACGAGGATCGCTTTCACCGTTGGGTCCTTCAGGATGATGCGGAACGCCTTCTCCACGCGCGCAGCATCAGCAGTACCGCCAACATCGAGGAAGTTGGCGGGTTCGCCACCACTGAGTTTGATGATGTCCATGGTGGCCATCGCGAGGCCAGCGCCGTTCACCATGCAGCCGACGTTGCCATCGAGCTTCACGTAGTTCAGGCCCGCTTCACCGGCTTCCACTTCGATCGGATCCTCTTCGGTCTTGTCGCGCATTTCCGCGTAGTCCGGGTGGCGGAACAATGCGTTGCCATCCAAGCGCACTTTGGCATCCACCGCGATCACCTTTTCATCGCTGGTCTTGAACACCGGGTTGATCTCGAACATGGCCGCGTCGCAGCCTTCGTAGGCCTTGTACAGGGAAGCGATGAACTTCACCATCTCCTTCTTCGCCGCGCCAGTAAGGCCGAGGTTCGTAGCGATCTTGTTGCATTGGAAGGGACACAAGCCCACGCGTGGATCGATGCTTTCCTTCTGGATCTTGTCCGGGTGGTGCTCGGCGACCTCTTCGATGTCCATGCCCCCTTCGGTGCTGTACACGATCACGTTGCGGCTGGTGGCGCGATCCAGCAATACGCTCATGTAATACTCCTTTGTCTCGTTCGGACCAGGGTAATACACGTCCTCAGCGATCAGCACCTTGTGTACCTTCTTGCCCTGCGGCGGTGTTTGAGGACTCTTCAGCATCATACCGATGATGGCCTCGCTCTTCTCGCGTACCTCATCGTAGTTCTTGGCCACCTTCACACCGCCCCCTTTGCCACGTCCACCGGCATGGATCTGCGCCTTCACCACAAAGAATTTAGTGCCTGTTTCGGAAGCCAATCGTTTGGCCTGTTCCACCGCCTCGTCGGCATTGTAGGCCACGAAGCCACGTTGTATACGGACGCCATGTTGGGCGAGGATGCTCTTGCCTTGATACTCGTGCAGGTTCATCGTGCGGTTTATTGTTCGGTTACGACCTTCTGATCGGAGCCGCGAATGTACATGCCCGCCGAAGACCGCGCCCCCGGAACGAGGATCATACCTTCGCGCCACCATTCATGCATCCACATTCTGCTTGTGCAAGCAGCGATCCGATGCCCCTCTACAGAACGATCCATTGCGTTTCGCCATGCGACTGAAAGACCCCTTGGAACATTTACTGGTCCGCACTGGCCTACAGGAACCTTTCTTGGGTTGGCTTGTCCTGCTCATTTCCGTGGTGTTGCTATTTGTCCTGCTCGGTACACTTTCAAAATTGCTCGCACGGGTCTTGAATGCCTTGTTCCGGCAACTGGCGGGCAACACGAAGACCCACTTCGACGATCACCTGGTTGAACTGCACGTACCCCGCTACGTCGCACGGATCATCCCACTGCTCATCGGCTATCAGCTGATCCCGTTGGTGTTGAGCGAGGTTCCAGCGTGGATCGCTTTCGTGGAGCGGGCCTTCATGGTCTTCTTCATCGTGTTGGTGGTGCGCATCGTCCGGGCCTTCATGCATGCGGTGCGCGATACGCTGCGCGACAACCCCACCTTCCACGATAAACCGCTGGACAGCTATGTGCAAGTGGCATCGTTGATCTTGTACCTGATCGCCGGGGTGCTGCTATTCTCGTTGCTTACCGGCAAGTCCGCGCTCACCTTCCTCACCGCCATGGGTGCCGCATCTGCGGTCTTGCTGCTGGTATTCAAGGACTCCATCCTCGGTTTCGTGGCCAGCCTCCAGATCAGTGCGAACGACATGGTACGGCGCGGCGATTGGATCACCATGCCGAAATACGGCGCGGACGGCGATGTGTCGGAGATCAACCTCACCACGGTGAAAGTGGTGAACTTCGATAAGACCATCACCACCATTCCCACCTATGCGCTCATCTCTGATTCCTTCCAGAATTGGCGCGGCATGGTGGACAGTGGAGGTCGGCGTATCAAGCGGAGCATCCTCCTCAAAGTGAGCAGCATCCGATTTCTTCGGGAGGAAGAGATCGAAGCCCTACGCGGTATCAACCTACTGAAGCCCTTCATCGATGAACGCTCTGCGGAGATCGCAGCGTACAACACAGAACGCGGACTGGATGGGATCATGCCCGTGAATGGCCGGAAGCTCACCAATGCAGGGCTCTTCCGACATTACATCGACCTGTACCTCGCCCAACATCCAGGCATCCACAAGAGCATGACGCGCATGGTGCGACAACAAGCACCGAATGAATTCGGGTTGCCCTTGGAGCTGTATTGCTTCACCAATACCACGGATTGGGCGACCTACGAAGGCATCATGTCGGATATCTTCGATCATTTGCTCGCAGCGCACACCTACTTCAACATCGTCGTGTTCGAGCGACCTGCAGCGGACGACATGCGGAACATGGGCCGGCCAATAGGATCACATTCGGCTTGAACGAATCGCCACCTTTGCACCATGATCCGAGCCACGGCGATCCGTAAGACCTTCGGGGACTTGCAGGTATTGAAGGGCGTTGACCTGCATGTCGCAAAAGGTGAAGTGGTGAGCATCGTTGGGGCCAGTGGTGCAGGAAAGACCACACTGCTACAGATCCTTGGCACATTGGAACGCGCGGATGAGGGCTCCCTGACCATCAACGGTGAAGAAGTCACCAAGCTCGGTAGCAAGGCCCTCAGCGCCTTCCGCAACAAGCACATCGGTTTCGTCTTCCAGTTCCACCATCTGCTGCCGGAGTTCACCGCCATCGAGAACGTGATGATGCCGGGCCTGATCGCGGGTCGTAGCATGAACGATTGCACACCTCGAGCGAAGGAACTGTTGGAACGGCTGAACATTGCCGCACGTGCGGAACACAAACCCGGCCAGCTGAGCGGCGGCGAGCAACAGCGCGTGGCCGTGGCCCGTGCCCTCTTCAACAACCCCAGCGTGGTGCTGGCCGACGAACCCAGCGGCAACCTCGATAGCGCCCATGCCAAGGAGTTGCACCAGCTCTTCTTCGACCTGCGCACCGAACTCGGCCAGACCTTCGTGATCGTGACCCACAATGAGGAACTGGCCGAGATGGCGGACAGGAGGTTGGTGATGAAGGACGGGGTGATCTGAGGGGACGCGACCACTCGGACAACCTGCGGCCCGACCATTCGTCTAACTTGCACCAACGAAGCATTGAATGACCATTCTGAAGCGTCTTATTCTGGGATCGGTTTGGGCTTGTTCTACCGGGCTTCTTTCAGCGCAGGATGGGGCGATCGATCCGACATTCAACTCGGGAGACACCGGCTTCGGGCAGGGGGATGGAGCGAACATCAGCCCCATGAGCGCTTGCTTGGTTCAAACGGATGGGAAGATCCTCATCGGCGGGTCATTCACGACATACAACACATTGCCGGGCAGAGGCTTCAATCGCCTGAACAACGACGGTAGTGTGGACGCTGCGTTCCTGGTCGGCACTGGTGTGCTTGGCAATGTCAACGCCACCGCACGCCAGCCAGATGGGAAGATCATCATCGCCGGAGTATTCGGCAGCTACAACGGCACAACGCGCAACAATATCGCACGATTGAACGCCGACGGCAGCGTGGACGCTGGTTTCGACCCAGTGTCGGGTCCTGGCAGTGCGGTCTCCTCCATCGCTCTGCAGCCCGATGGGAAGATCATCATCGGAGGGACCTTCACCACCTACAACGGCGCGGCGCGAAGCCGGATCGCCCGCTTGAACACTGACGGGAGCTTGGATCTCTCGTTCAACCCGGGTACGGGTGCGACCGGCAGCGTGGGCAACCTCGGTGTCCTTTCTGTTGTACTTCAGCCCGACGGAAAGATCCTGATCGCGGGTGATTTCAACGGGTACAACGGTACGACGCGGAACCGCATCGCACGCCTGAACGCGGATGGCAGCCTGGATACGGCGTTCAACCCGGGAACGGGAACGACCAACCCGCTCCGATCGATCGCGCTGCAGTCCGATGGGAAGATCATCGTCGGGGGCGACTTCACCTTCTTCAACGGCACAGCGCGGAACCGCATCGCCCGGCTGAACTCTACGGGCACCATGGATACCAACTTCAATCCTGGAACCGGGGTGGAAGGCTCATTCGGGGCAGTTCATTCCATCGTTCTGCGGCCCGATGGAAGGATCATCATCGGAGGATGGATCACCACTTACAACGGTGTAACACGGATGATGATCGCCTCCTTGAACACCGACGGCAGCCTTGACGCGAGCTTTGATCCAGGCACGGGAGCGAATCAGACCATCCGCTGCATCGCGTTACAATCCGATGGAAAGATCATGATCGGAGGGGATTTCATCTACTACGGTGGCCAGGCCTGCGGCCGCCTAGCGCGCGTTCATTCCGATGGCACGACCGATACCGGTTTCAATCCGGGTTCCGGCGCGAACTTCCGGGTCGATGCCTGCCTCGTCCAACCCGACGGCAAGGTCCTTCTCGGTGGTGAATTCACGGGCTACGATGGCACCATTTGCGATCGGATGACCAGGCTCAACGCCGACGGCAGCATCGATAGTGGCTTCAGTCTCGGCTTTTCCAGTGGCCTCTACCTCTATGGCATCACCCTTCAACCCGATGGGAAGATCATCCTATACGGCCTCTCCGATTCGTTCAAAGGCTTCATCGACCGCTTCAATGCCGACGGAAGTGAAGAACCCGGGTTTGATGACGGTTTCGGGGCACAAGGCACCAACTCCCGCATCGAAGCCGTCGCATTGCAGGCCGATGGCAAGCTGATCATCGGCGGTTACTTCACCGGCTTCAATGGAACGGCATTGAACAACGTGGCCCGGCTCAATGCGGATGGCTCCTTGGACCCGAGCTTCGTCTCCGGGTCGGGTCCGAACAGCCCTGTGGAGTGGGTCCACGCGCAGCCCGATGGGAAGTCCATTATTGCAGGCGGGTTCACGAGCTACAACGGCATCGCCTGCGGCGGGATCGCGCGCTTGGATGCCAACGGCGGATTCGATTCCACCTTCAGCACGGGCATCGGCTCATCAGGATCTATCCTCCACGCTGCCGTACAGCCCGATGGCAAGTTGATCATCGGTGGTGGTTTTACCAGTTTCAATGGCGTGCCCATCAACCGTATCGCGCGACTTCATCCGGACGGCAGCCTGGATACGGGCTTCAACCTAGGAACCGGAGCTAATGATGCCATCCGGACAATTACACTGCAACCGGATGGGCGGATCATCATCGCGGGGAGCTTCACTTCCGTCAACGGCGTCCAGCGCAACCGCATAGCACGGCTCAACGCGGACGGGAGCCTGGATACTTCATTCGATCCGGGCGCCGGGGCGAACGCATGGATCAGGTCCAGCAGTATTCAAGCGGATGGAAAGATCATTGTCGTAGGTGACTTTACCAGCTATAACGGTACCGGCCGCAACCGCATAGCACGGATCAACGGAACAGCACGCATGAGCATTCGCGTGATGCTCGAAGGCCCATACAGCGGTACCGCGATGACCGACGCCCTCCGCACCCTCCCCTCCTTCCCGCTCACGGAACCCTACACGGCACTAGGTTATTCGCAACCCACGTTCATGCCGGGTACTGGCATCGGGGCCGGCGTGCTAGCTACACCCGGCAACAACGCCATTGTGGATTGGGTGATCGTGGAAATGCGACCGGCCGCGACGCCGGGCACCGTTGCGGCTTCACGTGCAGTTCTCTTGCAGCGCGATGGCGATGTGGTGGACCTCGATGGCGTGAGCACCGTCGGTTTCC
>Ga0209582_1001344_pt1 | contig 12170 bp, 10 predicted proteins | sample KloWWTmetKNB5Kit_FD_187176 | JGI IMG/M metagenome (GOLD analysis project Ga0209582, IMG submission 187176) | Active sludge microbial communities from Klosterneuburg, Austria, studying microevolution and ecology of nitrifiers - Klosterneuburg... | ecosystem: Engineered > WWTP > Aerobic digester >...
CGTTAGCCTTTCTTGCCCTAACAGTCGTTGCAGGAACGGTCGTTGTTGCAGGCGCTCCGGGATGCGGTTGTAGAGGCATTGGTTGTCGTAATAGCCCGAGATCAGGCCGGATAGGAAAAGAAAAACACCGGCAATGGCCGCATGGAAAATGGCAAGACTTTCGATTGGGCTCAGGTCATGTACTAAGGTGGCGACCTTGTCAGGACTGGCCAGATGCTCTCCCGTTGTCCATAGCCATATCCATGCAATGGCATAGGCAGTAGGAATGGAGAGTGCCACGTTGCCCAGAATTGCGATAAATTGCGTACGGAAAACATTGACGCAAAGATCCGCCAAACTTTCCAAGCTTTGTTCTTTTCCTTGCTGTACATCGCTAATGCTGGCGGCAATTCTTGATGCTGTCATGGCCGGTTGCTTGGTAGCAATCGTGAAGTGCATGACGTGTACCAGCATGAAACCGAGCGAATAATTCATGCTGTAAACAAAGGCAGCGGCCAACGGTGCCAGCAGCAGTTTGGTGGCTAGCACCTTGAGCATGGCCATAAAGCCAACAATCAGGCCGGCTCCCATGCCGGAGCGTAGCATGCTGAAATATTCGCCCCGCGTAGCGGTCACATAGTGCTCGCCAGTATGACCTGCGTTATCGGTGATAAGCAGGGCCAGCAGCTCGGTATGAGTAGAGAATAGATCGCGAAGGCTGTATTTGCGGTTGTCGGCGGTAACTAATTCCTTGAACAGTTTTACGATGACTTGGTGACGGGTTTCCTCTGTTGCTTCCAGCAGCATGAGTAGCCGTTCGATACGGCTTAGCATCTGGCTGATACGTACCAGTAGCTGTGTTAGGCCGATACTGACGCCCGTATTGGCAGCGTGCTTGCGTATTTTTTGTAGAGTATCGCGACACTGTGCGATTAAAACGAGTGCCTGCTTTTCATCGCTATGCTCTGTCCGTTGCCCTGTTAATAGTGCGCGGTATTCCCTGACATAGTCGCCAATTTCTTCATTCAGTCCAAGAAAAGGAGAACCATATTGTTCGATGGCAGGATGAATGCGTGTCAGTTCATTTTCCAGTCCCAGGCCTGTCATGCGATAGGAGAGCGTGGAGAGTGCTTCCAAAATTTCCAGTATTGGTTTTTGCAGCAGGGATATATCAGCTAGCTCATCATGATGCAGTGCAAGCAGCAGTCGCTCCCAAACGGTGTCGTCCAGTCCAGCAATCCATTTCCAGTCATCACGCCGTGGAAACAACAGGCCAAAAACATCCTTGAGGTAACTGGTATTGATGGCAGGAGGGAGTACCTTCCAAGACAGTCGCTGTTTGACCTCGGCCATGAAGTCGGTACCACGGAAAATTCCTGTATCGGCATAAAGGTGCGATTGCTTTCGGGTGGCGATGATGCGCAGCAGATAGTCACGCAACCCAGCACGCATGACAGGACTCTGCTCCAGCAGATAGCACAGGGCCAGCACATTGTTACCGGCCTGCTCCACGTTATCGCAGTTGTCAGGCCGGATGTCGCTAATCAGCTCAACCAGTAAGGATACATCTGCATCATCATTGGCAGCGATGCGGGCAAGCAATGCCTCCATTGGCGATTTCCTTTTTTGGTGGTGCAGGGTCATGGCGAAATGAGTCATGACAAAGCGGAGAGTATGTAATGACGGCAAATGCTGGTGCCACTCTAATCACGTGACAGGATGTGACGGAGTCTCTGTTGCGGATCACAATGATAGAACAGATGGCGAGTACAAGGTGAATTGCTTGCGCTGAGAGGGTTTGAGCCTGTGACCTTTATCTCCTCAAGCGCAGTGCTGCGGGCCGCCGAGCCACACACCGATCTGCACTATTTTCACGCGGTGGCCGCCACGGAGTGTGAGGCAGACAGCGGTGAAAAATGCTCACCAGAACCGCGGGCTTAGCTGCTGCGCGTCAATGCCAGCTTAGTAAGGTCTTCCAATGCTTCGCGCCAAGGCGATGCAGGCACATCGGCCAGTGCGACCAGCGCGAGGCGTGACTCCTCTCGAGCGCGTGCCATGGTGTAATCTAGTGCCCCGCAGTCGCGTACCATTGTGACAATACGGTCAATGTGCTCAAGCCCGCCGGTACGAATGGCGACTCGGATTAGCTCGGCATCGCTGTCCGGCAGTAACTTCATGGCTTGAATCAGGGGCAGGGTCGGTTTGCCCTCCGCTAGATCATCACCCACGTTCTTGCCCATGATGTCTGCAGAGCTGGTGTAGTCGAGTACGTCATCAATGATCTGGAACGCCGCACCTAAATGCCGCGCATAGGCGGCAAAGGCCTGTCGCAATGATGGATCACCCAAGCACGCGCCAGCCTCCGCGGCACATTCGAACAGTTTAGCCGTCTTGCCGTAGACCACTTCAAGATAGCGTTCCTCGGTGGTGGCTGGATCACGCTGATTGATTAACTGCAGAACTTCGCCTTCGGCAATCACACAAGTGCCCTGTGACATGATGTCCATGACATCTAAGTTGCGGAGCGACACCACCAGATGGAACGCTTGGGAAATCAGATAATCTCCGACCAGTACCGCGGTTGGGTTGTCCCAGCGTGCGTTGGCCGTGGCGCGCCCGCGACGCAGGCCAGAGTCGTCTACTACGTCATCGTGCAGCAGAGTGGCGGTATGCAGGAGCTCAATGATGCCGGCAACCCGAATGTGGTGATCGCCTTCGCGATAGCCACAGGCACGAGCAGCCAGCAGGCAGACCAGCGGGCGCAGGCGCTTGCCGCCACCCCGGACGATATACTGGCCAACTTCGCTGATCAGCGGAATCCGGGAGTGCAGGCTGTTAGCGATAAAGGTGTCGACTGCGGTGAAATCGTCGGCGACAACGGCAACAATGCTTTTGAAGTCCATGCGGGTCACGCTCTGGCCTGCTCTGCCAGCAGGCGGTGGGTCTGGGTATGAAAAACGATGCGGACACAATAAAAAGGCACCGAATGGGCGCGAATGCTAGCAGTCTCAGGCGTTTGGGGCCACTAAGTCAGGAGTCGAGCAGGGGTGAATTCCGGGGTGGCTGAGTGGCTTGCGTCAGAGAGGGCTTTTCCGTAGAATTATGCGCCTTGCGAATTCCCTTTTCCGGGTCGGCGCCAAAACGGGGTTCTGCCACTTGCAGAGCCCGGCCGTATCCGGCACAAATCCTTATGGAGTTGTTTATGTACGCAGTTATTAAGAGCGGTGGCAAGCAGCATCGCGTGATCGAAGGCGAGACACTGAAAGTCGAGCTGTTGAAGCACGATATCGGTCATACCATTACGTTTGACGACGTTCTGATGGTAGTTGATGGCGAGACCATCAAGATCGGTGCTCCAGTCGTTATCGGTGCGAAAGTGCTGGCTGAAGTAATCAGCCACGGCCGTCACGACAAGATCCGCATCGTCAAGTTCCGTCGCCGTAAGCATTATCGTAAGCAAGCCGGTCATCGCCAGTATTACACTGAGCTGAAGATCACCGGTATCAGCCTTTAATTCGCAGGAGTAATCGAACATGGCACATAAAAAGGCTGGTGGTTCCACCCGCAACGGTCGCGACTCAGAAGCCAAGCGACTTGGCGTAAAGGTGTTTGGTAGCCAGAAGATTCAGGCCGGCGCCATCATCATTCGTCAGCGTGGCACCCAATACCACCCAGGCGACAATGTTGGCATTGGCCGCGATCACACTCTGTTTGCCAAGGCAGACGGCGTGGTTCGGTTTGTCATCAAGGGCCCATTCAAGCGCCAGTACGTAATGGTCGATACTGCGGCCTGAGCATTGTGAATGCAAAAAGCCCCGCTCGCCGGGGCTTTTTCGTTTTCACGCTAGACTGAATTTAATTAAGGGCTCCCTGCGGGGAGTCTCAGAGGCGGAAACCCATGCGTTTTGTCGATGAAGCCGTGATCAAGATCGAGGCCGGAACAGGCGGAAATGGCTGCATGAGTTTCCGTCGGGAAAAATTTATCCCCTTTGGTGGGCCAGACGGTGGCGATGGCGGCCATGGTGGCAGCATCTGGATCGAAGCAGATCCCAATGCCAATACATTGGTGGACTATCGCTATACCCGCCAGTTCAAAGCGGTGCGCGGCCAGAGTGGCATGGGTTCCAATTGCACCGGGCGCAGCGGAGACGATATCGTCTTGCGCGTGCCCGTCGGCACGACCATTCTGGATGAGGCAACGGATGAGGTGCTGGCTGACCTCGTTGAGCCATTAGAGCGTGTCATGGTGGCTCGCGGGGGTCGCGGTGGCTTGGGCAATATCAATTTCAAGAGCTCCACCAACCGCTCACCTCGCAAGACGACCGAGGGGCAGCCGGGTGAGGCGCGCCAGTTGCGCTTGGAGCTCAAGGTGCTGGCGGATGTCGGGCTGTTGGGCCTGCCCAATGCCGGCAAGTCCACATTTATCCGGGCAGTATCTGCGGCCAAGCCCAAGGTAGCCGACTATCCTTTCACGACTCTTGTGCCCAATCTTGGCGTGGTGGACGTGGATCGGTATCGCTCTTTTGTCATGGCCGATATTCCAGGCCTGATTGAGGGCGCCTCTGAAGGCGCAGGTCTCGGTATTCGCTTTCTCAAGCATCTGGCCCGTACCCGTTTCTTGCTGCATCTCGTGGATGTCGCGCCTTATGACGGTTCTGATCCGGTCGAGAATGTGCAGGCCATTGCCTCGGAGCTGGAAAAGTATTCGCCCACACTGGCGTCGTTGCCACGCTGGCTGGTACTGAACAAGATCGATCTGGTGCCTGCGGACTTATTGGACGAGCTCTGCAACGACATTATCACGCGTCTGGAGTGGACGGGGCCTATTTTCCGCACCTCCGGCCTGACCGGTGAAAACGCTAAGTCCGTTTGCTACAAGCTGATGGATGCCATCGAAGAGCAGCGCGAGCTTGAGGCAGAAAATCCTGAGTTGGCTGAGAAAGAGGCGCAGAAGCGTCGTCGTCTCGAAGAGGAAGGCCGTCATAAGATATTGGAGCTGGCTGAGAAGCGCAAAGCGGCACGCCGCGCCGCGCTGGAAGCAGGTCAGACGCCGGATGAAGATGACGAAGACTGGGACGAAGACGAATACGACGTTCAGTTTGAGTATCGGCCTTAAGCACTAAAGTGCACGGTGAATAGCTTTTCTCGCGTTTATATTCTCGCCTACACTGCGAGCCTTCATTCATGAAAGCTGTGATGTGATGCCCCCATGAGCAACCAACGCCATCGCCTGGCCCGCGGTCAACGCTGGGTCGTGAAAATCGGTTCGGCCTTGTTGACCGCCGACGGCCAAGGGCTGGATCAGGAGGCCATGAAAGGCTGGGTTCAACAGATGGTTGAGCTGCAGCGTGCGGGTGTCGATCTGGTGCTGGTGTCATCCGGTGCGGTGGCGGAAGGCATGGTACGCATGGGGCTTAAGTCCCGCCCAGATTCCGTTCATGAGTTGCAGGCGTGTGCGGCCATCGGCCAGATGGGGCTAGTGCAAGCCTATGAATGGTATTTCCGTGAGCATGGTGTGAAGACCGCGCAGGTGCTTCTGACGCATGACGATTTGTCGGATCGCCAGCGTTATCTTAATGCCAGTAGCACCTTGCGGACGTTGATCGAGTGGAAGGTTGTGCCCGTCATCAACGAGAACGATACGGTGGCCACGGATGAAATCCGTTTTGGCGACAACGATACCTTAGGGGCGCTGGTTGCCAATCTGGTGGATGCCGATGCGCTCATTATTCTGACCGATCAGGAAGGCATGTTTGATCGTGACCCGCGTCATGACCCTAATGCCGTGCTGCTGCCGGAAGTACAGGCGATGGACGAGCGTTTGCTGGCCATGGCGGGGGGCGGTGGTGCGCTGGGGCGTGGCGGCATGCTAACCAAGGTGCGTGCCGCGCGACTGGCATCGCGCTCTGGCTGTGCCACGGTGATTGCCAGTGGCCGTGGTGACAACATCCTTGTGCGCCTGCGTGCGGGTGAAGTGCTGGGTACCCTGCTCCTGCCTGAGCAGGACCGTCTGGTAGCGCGTAAGCAGTGGCTGGCGGCGCATTTGCAGCATGCGGGCAGGGTTGTGCTCGATGCCGGTGCTGTTCGCGCTCTACGTGAAGGTGGCAAGAGCCTGTTGCCGGTGGGCGTGAAGAAGGTCGAGGGCAATTTCACCCGTGGTGAGGTTGTCGCTTGTGTGGATGAGCATGGCGCACAGGTTGCAGTGGGTATCATCAACTACAGTGCCGCCGAAGCAGAGCGCATTGCTGGCTTAAGCTCGGAGAAAATCGAAAAGCTGCTGGGCTATGTTGATACTGACGAGTTGATGCACCGCGATAATTTGGTAGTGCTCTGAAGTTTGATGGTGCTCTGAAATTAGGTGGCGCTCTGATACATCATTAAGGCTTCTTTCAGGTTTCTTTTGCGTCGGGGTGTGCATGCAACGGTCTATCACTCCGGCGGTTCTGACAGCGCTTATCTCACTCTATCTCATCTGGGGTTCTACCTATTTCGCCATGCGTTTAGTGGTGGAGGGCATGCCACCTCTGTTATCGGCAGGTATTCGCTACACTATTGCCGGCTCTCTCATGTTTGTGTTCCTCAAGATACGCGGTGCTGCATGGCCTTCTGCCGTGCAATGGCGCGATGCGGGCATCATTGGGGCATTGCTCTTACTGGGCGGCAACGGTGCCGTTGCATTGGCGCTCGATCAGGGCGTGAGCTCAGGTATGTCTGCGCTGGTGGTGGCGATTGCGCCGCTCTTTGCACTAATTTTTGCCTCGCTCTGGGGTCAGGCTGTCCAAGGCCGGGACTGGGTCGGTATTGCGCTCGGATTTTGCGGGGTGCTGCTGCTTAACACTGGCAGTGAGTTAGCGGCCAGCCCGATAGGGGCGGTGCTGCTGATAGCCGCCGCATTGGTCTGGGCATTCGGTTCAATGTGGGGCAAGCGTCTGCAGCAGCCTCCGGCCTTTATGGCAAGTGCAGTGCAGATGCTGGTAGGTGGGGTGGTGCTGGTACTCGCGGGTGGCTTGCATGGTGAGACCATGACAACGATGCCATCGGCACAATCACTTTGGGCGCTGGCCTACCTGATTTTCTTTGGATCAATTCTCGGTTTTTCATCCTATGTCTATCTGCTAGCCACGGTGCGCCCAGCACTGGCGACTAGCTATGCGTATGTAAACCCTGTGGTTGCGGTAGCGATAGGGGTGTGGCTGGGAGGAGAGCAGGTTGAGACACTGGAGTTGGTGGGGATGACCATCATTCTGGCGGGGGTGGTGCTGGTGTGTTGGCCTTCGGGCAGGCAGCAGAGCGATAGCTAATGAGCTGCAGGCACTAAATCACTTCATGAGCTTATGCATAAATTCATGCATAAAAAAACCGGCCATTGGCCGGTTTTTTCAAGAACGCAATAAATCAGGCAAGCGCCTTGATCTGTGCATTCAGGCGGCTCTTATGACGAGCAGCCTTGTTCTTGTGGATGATGCCCTTATCGGCCATACGGTCGATGACTGGAACAGCAGCCGTGTAAGCGGTCTGAGCAATGGTCTTGTCGCCAGCGGCAATAGCGTTCACCACTTTCTTGATGTAAGTGCGAACCATGGAGCGCAGGCTGGCGTTGTGTACGCGTGCCTTGTCGTTCTGGCGAGCACGCTTTTTGGCTTGTGCAGAGTTGGCCACGTTGGCTCTCCTGAATAAAAAGGCTGTCGAAACAGTCGAAAATCGAGTTCCGGGAAAACCCCGAAATAAGGCGCGCAATTTTGCCGATGGAGAGCCGGAAAGTCAACCGGCGAGATGTGTAGCCTGCGGGGCAGCTTGCGGGAGGCCGACGGCGATCTCGGCGACCGTCAAGTGACGCCATTCGCCGGGCGCCAGTGCCGGGTCCAGTTCGATGCCAGCAACCGCCTCACGGTGCAGGCTTTCCACATGGTTGCCAATAGCGGCAAACATACGCTTGACCTGATGGTAGCGACCCTCCTGCAGCCAGACCAGCGCCTCACAATCGCCAATGCACTGCAGTCTGGAGGGCAGGGTAGGGGCATCCTCCTCCCCACGCAGAAGAATTCCGCTAGCAAAGCGGCTGGCAGCATCCTCGGGGATCGGGCGGGCAGTGATAACCCGGTAGCGTTTCTCATGACGACCCGGCGACTTAATTCGATGCGCCCACTGGCCATCATCGGTAATCAGTACCAGGCCGGTGGTGTCGATATCCAGTCGGCCGGCGATATGAAGATCGCGGAGGTCTTCAGTCTGCAGCAGGTCCATCACGGTTTGGTGGTGACCATCTTCGGTGGCGGAGATCACGCCTACCGGCTTGTTCAGCATGATGTAGCGCTGCCCGCGTAAGGTAAGAGGAGTGCCGTCCAGTGTTACTTGGTCGTTTTCCGTCAAGATCAGCCCGGCATTACGCACGGGCTCGCCATTTACCTGCAGGCGTTTATCCCGTAACAGAAAGCGAACTTCGCTGCGGGAATGGGGAGTGCTGTGAGTTACAAATTTGTCTAGGCGCATGATGGGTATTGTACTGTTTGTAGGCTTCCAAGGGGGAGTTGGCGCTGTAAATGATGCGAGGGCTGTTTCACCCGGCCCGAGGCTCCGCTACCATCGCGGCTTTAATGCGCCTCCACCGGAATGACCATGTCCACGTCTGTTCCTTCTGCTAAGTCCCCACCGCCCAAGAAAGCTCATGGCTTGTGGAAGTCCACGCTGGTTGTAAGCGCCATGACCATGATCTCGCGAATTGCGGGACTGGTCAGAGACATGGTTTTTCTTAATGCCTTTGGGGCAGATAGGCTGATGGACGCCTTTCTGGTGGCGTTCAAGATCCCTAATTTTATGCGTCGCCTGTTTGCGGAGGGGGCTTTCGCTCAAGCCTTTGTGCCGGTGCTGTCGGAGTACAAGACCACCAAAGGGAATGAGGCGGTCAAAGCACTGGTCGATCGGGTGGCGGGGTCTTTAACGGTGATTCTGGGGGGTATCACTGTCTTTGCAGTGGTGGCATCCCCGGCGATTATTTTTGTGTTTGCGCCGGGTTTTCGCACCGATGCCTTCAAGTTTGATCTTGCGGCCGACATGCTGCGGATCACCTTTCCCTATCTGCTGCTGATTTCCCTGACGGCATTTGCTGGTGGCATTCTCAATACCTATGGCCGGTTTGCGGCATCGTCCTTTACGCCAGTGCTGCTCAATATCACCTTGATAGCCTGTGCCTTGTTTTTGGCGCCGCTACTGGATCAGCCAATCATGGCACTGGCCTGGGGTGTGCTCTTTGCTGGGGTGTTGCAACTGGCCTTCCAGTTGCCGGCACTCATGCAGCTGCATCTGCTGCCGCGGCCCAAGGTGGACTTTAAAGACCCCGGCGTAAAGCAGGTGCTGACGCTTATGCTACCGGCCCTGTTCGGCGTGTCGGTTAGCCAGATTAACTTGTTGCTGGATACCATTCTTGCCTCTTTTCTCGTCGAGGGCTCGGTCTCATGGCTGTATACCGCTGAACGCCTGACGGAGCTGCCACTGGGATTGATCGGAATTGCAGTCGCCACGGTCATCTTGCCGTCGCTGTCGGCCAAGCATGCGGCCAAGGCGCATGATGAATTTGAGGCCATGCTCGATTGGGCCTTACGGGTGATTGTGCTCGTAGGGCTGCCGGCGTCACTGGCTATGGGGATACTGGCGGAGCCGCTAATAGCCGCGCTGTTTCATCACGGCAAGTTTGATGTAGACGATGTGGCCAAGTCGGCAGCGGCGCTGCAGGCACTTTCTGGCGGTATTTTGGCCTTTATGCTGATCAAGGTGTTTGCGCCAGGTTACTTTTCGCGTCAGGACACTCGAACGCCGGTAAAGATCGGGATTATCGCCATGGTCGCTAATATGGTTTTTAACCTGATTTTGGTCTGGGATCTCAAGCATGTGGGGTTGTCGCTGGCCAGTACCTTGTCGGCGTTTTTGAATGCCGGCCTGCTCTATTGGGGCCTGCACAAGCGCGGGGTATTCCGCCTCAAGGCGCACTGGTGGAAGCTGGGTGCGCGCTATCTGGTGGCCAATAGCGTTATGGTCGGGGTGCTACTGATGGTGACGCCTGCGACGAGCTGGTGGCTGACACAGGGTAGTTTGCACAAGGCCGGAGCTATCCTTGCGGTCTGTGCGGCCGGCGCGGGGGCCTATTTTGTGGTTCTCTTTGGTTTGGGCTTCCGCCTGCGGGAGATCCGCCATAACTGACGGCAGGCACGTCTTTCTTTATACTGCCGGGCTGTCTTGAGTCACCTTGAATCCCATGGAACTTATTCGCGGCCTTTATAACCTCCGTCCTCGTCACCACGGCTCTGTGGTGACGATCGGTAACTTCGATGGAGTGCACCAAGGGCACCAGGTCATCCTGTCTCAGCTACAGGCGGCAGGTGTGGCCTTGGGGCTGCCGGATACGGTGATGATTTTTGAGCCGCAGCCACAGGAGTTTTTTCAGGGCGATGAGGCGCCTGCGCGATTGATGCACTGGCGCGATAAGGTAGATGCACTCGCTGCAGCGGGTGTGGCGCGAGTACTGTGTGTGCGCTTTGATGAAAAATTTCGGGCACTGACAGCGCGGCAGTTTGTGCAACAGTTATTGGTAGACGGGCTCGGTTGCCAACATCTGGTGATTGGCGACGATTTCCGTTTTGGCTGTGATCGTTCTGGTGATTTTTCTGTATTGCAAGCAGCAGGCGATGAGTTTGGCTTTGCTGTTAATAATACCGACACCGTGATGGTGGATGATGATCGTGTAAGCAGTACGCGTATCCGTATGGCGTTGTCAGCTGGCGATTTTGCGCAAGCGGCACGGTTACTGGGGCGTCCTTATACGATCTCTGGTCATGTCACGCACGGTGACAAGATTGGTCGCACGCTGGCTGTTCCAACCGCGAATATTCCTTCGCGGCGCAGAGTCTCTCCCGTGCACGGAGTTTATGCCGTGACGGTAGAAGGAGTTGCAGCAGCGCCAGTGTTCGGCGCGGCAAGTGTGGGCAAGCGCCCCACAGTGCACGGTCTTGATGAGCGAGTAGAAACGCATTTGCTGGATTTTTCTGGTGATATTTACGGTAAGCGTATCCGTGTGGAGTTTCACCACAAGTTACGTGACGAATTAAAGTTCAACTCGCTGGACGAGTTGAAAACGGCAATGCAAAAAGACATTGCTGAAACACGACAGTATTTCAATATTTGAACCTGCGCTCGTGTTAGCGAGCGATCAACAGAAGCAACGACATGACAACCGACTACAAGCCGACACTTAATCTTCCTGAAACGGGTTTTGCCATGAAGGCAAGCTTGTCCACTCGCGAGCCTGCCATGGTGGCGGCGTGGCAGGAGAAAAAGCTTTACGAGAAAATCCGGGAGGCCCGTCGTGGTGCGCCAAAATTCATCCTGCATGATGGCCCCCCGTATGCCAACGGCGATATTCACATCGGCCATGCCGTTAATAAGATACTCAAGGACATCATCGTCAAGTCCAAGACATTGTCCGGTTTTGATGCGCCTTATGTGCCGGGCTGGGACTGTCATGGGCTGCCCATCGAGCTGAATGTTGAAAAGAAAGTTGGTAAGCCTGGCCAGAAAGTATCGCCCAAAGAGTTTCGTCAGCACTGCCGTGACTATGCGTTGACTCAGGTCGATCGTCAGCGTGATGCTTTCAAGCGCTTGGGCGTGCTGGGTGACTGGGATAACCCTTACCTGACCATGTCGTTTGGTCAGGAGGCGGGCAATATCCGCACGCTGGGACGGATTGCGGCCAATGGTCATCTGCACAAGGGCTATAAGCCCGTTAACTGGTGTCTGGATTGTGGTTCGGCACTGGCCGAAGCCGAAGTGGAATACGAGGACAAGAGTTCGGATGCGATTGATGTCGCTTTCCCGGTGACGCGAAACGATATTCTTGCCACTGCGTTTGGTATTGATGCCGCACGAATCGACTCGCCTGCGTTTCTGGTGATCTGGACTACTACGCCGTGGACGCTGCCCGCTAATCATGCCATCTCTGTACATCCGGAGCTGGATTATGCGCTGGTGCGTGCCACCAACGCTGAGGGCGAAGTGCACTATCTGGTACTGGCCGAGGCATTGCAGGCGGGTGCGCTTGAGCGTTATGAAATGACCGGCGAGGTGGTCGCGACCACAAAGGGTGAGCAGCTCTGCAACACTGTTGTCGTGTTGCCCGAGCAGGGGCAGCCGGTAGGTAAGGT
>Ga0209582_1001348_pt1 | contig 12145 bp, 8 predicted proteins | sample KloWWTmetKNB5Kit_FD_187176 | JGI IMG/M metagenome (GOLD analysis project Ga0209582, IMG submission 187176) | Active sludge microbial communities from Klosterneuburg, Austria, studying microevolution and ecology of nitrifiers - Klosterneuburg... | ecosystem: Engineered > WWTP > Aerobic digester >...
TAAGGGCATTAGTTATGCTACCACTATAGCCAGCGCAGGAGGAACGCTATTAGGCGCTTCGGCTATGTTTTCCCTTTATAATAATTTTTACATTGGTCCTATGACGAGCAAGATTTTGGCACAATTGGAGGTGCTTAAAGATATGATCTCTACTGGTCAGAACCACCCTTTAATACAGATGGGTAAACTTGATTGGGTCAATTGGGATATTGAACCGGGTGGAAGAAAGATGTTTGATTACATGATGCTAGTCATGAAAGCATCCAGTTCTGATCAGATACGCAAACCTACTGGTGACGTGCTGGAATATTTTGATGACAACAGAGGCGATTTTGATGCGGGTGCGATGGGAAAAGATGATATCCCAACAGAAAGTAGTTGGATATTTTGGAGTGAAGTTGATGCATCAAATGCAAAATATTGGATTTATCAGCATCGACAGGATATTTGGGGGATGCTTTATGGGTCATTGCCGGTACCCAGATAATAGAGGGTGAAAAGGAAATAAGATTTTTTCTTAGTATATGAACCGATCTGGCTAACTGATTACAAAATTAGTTAAACTTGAGCGATCACATTAATAAGGTAAGGATAAAAGTAGTTTCCAACGCATTAATACCGAATGGAAATTCGTAATAGTCCATCCCGAAGTTTCGGGATGGCCAAACGACTTTCAGCTCGGTATTATACGGCATATTTTTGGTCAATTTTATATTTCCGTTTCGTATAAGACTAAAATATGCGGTATGCCTAAGTTGGCGCCTTTAGGCGCATAATGTTTGTAACAAATTATGGTCGGGAGGATACTAGCCCCGTAGGTGGCTACCTGTCTTATATAAGCGCTAATAACAAGTAAATTTTTGCTTTTTGAAGAGTTTTCGCATTTCGCGAATTGCGAAATATGATTTTAACTTCGGGACATCCTCATCCATCTACATTCGAAGCAGCACACTAAATACTAAGATTCACTTTCATCGGAGCCGCCCGTTCGCCGTTCGCCTCTCGCCGTTCGCCAACTCCCTATTTCTTCCCCACCAATGCAAATGAAGGCCTCGTGTGGTAAGCATCTCTTTTCCAGAATCTTAGCAAAAAATCAATATCTGTTAAAATTCCTTTAGAGCCGAGAATTTTAAATAAAGGCAATTTGTTTTTACCCTGCTCGATAGCATAATAGCACAATCCGGTAGAAATACTCTTGTCAATTAGCATTTGCATTAAATGTTCTGTACTTCTTTCTTCATCATAATACGGATTGTGATCAACTGCAAAAGCGGAATTAAAACCATGCGCCATTTCGACGCCACTTTCAGGATTAAAATAAACCAGACCTGTGTCACCTGAAGGATTATTTATTTCATTCCAATCCCAACTTATGTCCTCAGAATCTTCATTTGGAACATCTCCTTTACCCAATTTTTTATTAAAAAAATTCATGTAACCCTTTACAAACTTTTCAATGTGATCGAAAGGCATGAACACAATCTCCTGTCCATTGGAATATTCCAAAAACAATTTTCTATGTTCGATCAGTGTTTCCTTCATAAATTCAGTATCGTCATCCAAAAAGGCAACTGCTCTCAGTGCGTCAATGGACTTACGTTCCTTTTTGATGAAATTTTCATTATAGGGCAACTCATATATCGTTCCCGAAAACCACCATTCACCCAACCATTTGACAAGTCCAAGTGAAAAGATCTTATCAACTACTACCAATTCTTTGGCATGATCATAGGATTTTTTGGTCATCTTGAACAACTTTCCGGAGGCAATATGTTCAAAGAAAATATCGTATTCATCCTGACTTTTGTAAAAGAAATTGCCTAAGATCTTTGGTGACATATTCTTGAATTCGTGTCTTAGATCCAGTCGTTTCCCATTGACCTCCGCCGCCCATTCTTTTCCTTTGAGGCTCAATAACCTCGTATAACTTGAATGAAGAATAAAGTCCCTGTTTTCATTTAAAATAATATGCAGCGTACTATTTATTTCAGATTCATTCAACAGGGTTTCTACACTATCTTCCAGTGTCCTTTTTGTATCGGTGCTAAACAACCAGGAGCGGAATAAAATCTTATCAATAGCCAATCTTGATTTGTAATAATTGGATGCACCCTCTTCGACGGCATAGAAATCCTTAAGTTTATCGTTCTCGGGAGCATATTCCCATGCTTCCTCAAATAGATCCATCACCAGCGTTCCTGCTTCCTGGATCACCTCATTTCCCGGATCGATAAATGTTTCTTCCTGAACAGTATTCATAAAATACCATATCAGGAAACAAATGTCTACGGTATTAATTTCTTCTTCAGCATAATCATCTGTTATATAAAATGGCAATGGTTTGTCGTACAGCTTTGTATGTTTTCTGACAAAGCTGTTCCACAGTTCTGAGCCTGACACGAGATCTTCGAGATAGGAAGTAAGAAAGCAACAAAGTTGTATACGAACCTTCGAAGTAAATAACTTTTCATATTCCTTAAAGAGATCCCCCTTATGAAGTGCCTCCATCACCTTATTGGACAAATGAAGATAGTAGTGATCCTCCTGATGAATAGTATCATAGGGTTTGATCTCCAGCCAGTCTTTGATATATATTTTGGTGATGGGCATAGTGTGTAAATATTTTATGTAAGGAAATGTGGTCGGGGGTGAAAATAAAAAAATTATGGGATGTGGGATTAAGTTGATTTCTATATTTGGATTATTTAAATAATACTTATTAGTGTAAAAACCATCGCTATTGACCTCTTGCTTTGACCCAATATCTCGGGTCACTAAAATAAGTTTTCTTACTTTAGTCGAGGAAACAACAAATCATATGTGGGTTAGATAAGTAGAAAACTATTTGATTAATTTGTAAGAAATTAACATGCAATTTAATGTTAGTTTTATTCTGTACCATCAAAAATAAATTGATCATGTGTTCTAACCATTTCCTCCAAATTACATTCATTACATTTTAATAAAATACCATAAGCTTTAAGGTATTCATATTTCTTGTCATCAATTTCCAGTAATCTAATTCCAGAATTTGGAATTGACATATCTTCAGCTTCATATGGGGCATTTAACTTTTTACAATTCTCATTTGTATGTACATAAATTGACACTCCCTTTTTAACTTTAACAAATGCATAATTTGTAATGTAAAACTGTTTCATTGCATTAAATATTTAACATACCAGATCTGTGTTGCTCCAGATAGTTAAAATTATAACTACTAAAATTTGAAATTCTTTCTTTGCCGGTAACTCCAATTTTAGAAAAGGCTTTTTCTTCTATTTGATTTGATAGAATTATTTTTCCATCATTTTCAAATGTTATGAGTTTCCTATCAAATAAGGCATCGTATGTAGGAGAAAGTAAAATACCATTGTGCACATCCAGTCGTTCATTGTCATCTGCTTGTGACCAAGGCAGGATATGAGAAGCAATTAAAATGGGAAGTTTATCAAACCCTGTGACAGCACATTTATATTCCCATCGATGAATAATTCTTTTTCTATACGCTCCTTGCCCGACTCTGGTATTTATGAAACGACGCTGATCTGTTTCCATATCTAATGTCAGGAAAGGATCATCAAATTGGAGTTGGGTTTGTACTTGTTCAGGTTGATATGAAATAGAAACTCCAACCCTTTTAAAGAAGAATTTTATTCCTTCCCTGATATTGCCATTTCTGTCGTGCGTGTCAAAGAAATCTGCTTCAATAATTTCAACTTCACTTACAAATTTTACAAATCCTTTAGAATAACTTTCAAATAAAAAAACTCGCTTACCATTTTCTTTGTGGTCTAAAAGTGCCAAATTACCTTTAGTAAAAGCCATATCACCTACCTGACCTTCTCCGGTGTATGAAAAAACATTCGGATTATCCCAACCATCTTTATACCCGTGCTGATGTCCAGATGCACCTGTAAATATAAAAATGTAAGGATTTGTAGCTGAAGGGCAAATACCAGACTGCCAGTTTCCTCCATATAGAGCATGTATATCAGATCTACGATTGTAAATTTGACCAGGTATGAATGGCAGTTGATTCAAGACAAATGAATTCTTTTATCAAATATACAAAATAAGGATGGTTAGCCATATTTAGTTTGAAAGGTAATGGCATACAAGATCTAATTACACCATCGAATTATAGAGCAAATTAATTACATTTGTTAAAAAAGATGGCTAAAGAAAACATAAAAATTCAAGAATTCTATCAAGAAAAAGGATATTTGGATGTAATAGATAATCCGAAGTTTAGAATAATTTTAGATGCTTCAAAATGTTTAAGACAGAAAAAAACACCAATTCGATGTGGATTTTTTGAAAGCGATCAATATCCTGGTTATGCTATGTGGTTTCCAAATTTTATTGAAAAAAACCAATTTTTAAATAAAAGGTTTGCAAATACGCTTTCTGACAGGGCAGTAAAAATCAAAGAATACAATAATAGTATTATAAATCCTCCTTTAAGGATAGTTTTTCCAAAGTTAAAGGATGAAAATGGAGTTGAAGCATTTACATTCTTTGGAGTATATAAAATGGACTTAGAGAAAACAACTTATAACGGTGGTAGAATATATAATAGAATTGATACCAAATTCATTTTAGGACTCAATCGCCCGGTAATCGAGTAAGTACTCTCTCAAATGTCCAATAAAATCAACAGTCATTATTTTATTGGTATCTATTTAATCAATGACTTACTTCCATTGGGTTCAAATTTGAAATAGATTAATCAAATAATTTTGCTCCTTTTTTAATCAATTTAAAAAGAAAGTAAAAGTTTTTTATTACTTCTAAAAGTTTTTTAAATAGCAAATAATCTTTAACCTGTTATTGGAATTAATTTTAAAAGCATTTTATTCAATAATACTCCTTTATATACTCATACGCCCGATCAAATAAAACCTGATCCTTGTGCAACTGATATTTCAATAAGGCCTTTCTCAATGACTTCTGGATCTCTCTTTCTCCGGCTGCTGTAGTTTGCCATCCGGGGAATCGAACCAACCGCACAATATCATCAATGTCTTTTACTATGCGCTCGACAACAGCCGGTGTTTCATCGGTTTTTAAATCCGTGAATAACTCTGTCAATGCCGCCTGTGGCGATTTTGAAGAAAGTTCATCTTCCAGTTCTTTTTCAGCTAGTAGCGTGTCTTTAGCTAACTTACAAAGTTCTTTTACAAATTCAATTGAGGTAATTAATCCTTGTTCAGCTCTTGCTCGCAGATCTTCTAGTCTTTCACTCAACTTTCTGAATTTCGGATTTGCAGCATGTTTCCCAAAACGCTTTGAAAGAATGTCTTCTATTTTGCGTGCTTCTTTTGGGTCCGGATTATTGAAGATATTTTCAATCACATCGGCATCCAAAATAAATTCTTGCAAGTCATGTACTTCACCTACCGTAATGTTTTCATGCATCAATCGTGTGGTCTCAGCACCCAAAGTGAGCCATAATAGTTTTCCGGTATGATCAAACGATGGTTTAACAGAAGCATATATCTGTGACAGCCAACGATAATCCATTTGGTAAGGATCTAGAATTCTATCAGGAGACAATGATTCCCAAACTTTCATCAGCAGTTTAAAATCTTTTGCAAATGCATCTTTTAATTCATCAGTTTTAATGGCGTTCTGAGCCAGTTCCAAGCCTTCAAAACCTTCCACAGTTTTATCTACACCTTCAAAATGAGACAATGCATTGTGTATTAAGTCGGGCAATTTTATTTTTAATTCATTTAAATTACTGACTATAGATTGCATAGTCTTGTCATCGAATTGCAACGCTTTAGCTGCGTCATCAAAAATGCCGAAATAATCTACTATTCTGCCAAAATGTTTATTTGGATACAATCGATTAGTTCTACAGATGGCTTGCAATAAAGTCACATCTTTTATCGACTTGTCCAGATACAATGTCTGCAAAATAGGTGCATCAAAACCCGTTAATAATTTTGCCGTTACAATAATAAATTTCAATGGAGCATTAGCATCATTGAATGCATCTACAATCTTTTCCTGCTGTGATTTATCGACAGCCCATTTGTCTTTAAATTCTTTAGGATCATTGGCGGTAGTAGAAAATACTACTTTGCTTGCCTCTTCAGGAAAGTGTTTGTCTAATTCCTCCTTGTATTGTACACAGGCATATCGGTCAGGTGTAACGATCATTGCTTTAAAACCATGAGGCGCTAATTTTTCCGTGAAGTGCTTTGCAATATCGGCTACTATTTTTTCCACACGTTCCGGTGCTTTAAGGAAAGAAGCCATTCGAGCCGATTTTTTATTTAGTAAATCTGCATCTTCATCGGTTAATTCTACTGAGGATTTAAGTGCCTCAAAAGCTTCATCCATCAATTCTTTGTTCAGATGGACATCTATCAGGCGTGGCTCAAAATGCAATGGCAAGGTAGCGCCATCTCTGATGGAATCCTGAAAGGTATATCGAGATAAATATCCTCCACTATCAGCTTCAGATCCAAATGCCCAAAAGGTATTTTTGTCTGCTCTATTTACAGGTGTTCCTGTTAACCCAAACAAAAATGCATTGGGCAAGGCCGCCCTCATTTGCCGACCCAAATCGCCTTCCTGCGTTCTATGCGCTTCGTCCACCAGTACAATAATATTGTCACGAGTATTCATATTGGGTTTGGCATCGCGAAATTTATGAATCATAGACACAATGATTTTCCTTGTATCTCTTTCTAGCAAATTCTGCAATTCTCCAATACTATCTGTGGTGACCACATTGGCCACATCGGCAGCATTAAATGTCCCAGATATTTGGGTATCCAAATCTGTTCTATCCACCAAAATAATTACCGTAGGACTTTTCAAAGCAGAAGTATTTCTGAGTTTCTGAGCCGCATACACCATCAAAAAAGATTTTCCGGAACCTTGAAAATGCCAGATTAACCCCTTTTTCACTTCCCCCACTAAGACCCGTTCGACTATTTTATTAGCGCCTTCATATTGCTGAAAACGAGGCAGTATTTTAATTAATTGTTTCTTTTTATTGGTACTGAAAAGAGAAAAGTTTCTCAAAATATCCAGTAGCCTTTCGGGTTTTAGTAAATCATTCATTTCCACACCCACATCATTAATGCCGAGATATTTACTGACTTTGTCTTCATCATTATCCATGCGCCAAGGGCCCCAAAATTGTAGTGGAGTGCGAATGCCACCATAACCAAAGGTTTTTCCTTCAGTTGCGAAATTTAAAATGTTGGGAACAAATAACTGCGGCACAGCATTTTCATACACTTCTGTAATTTCATGTGCACCATCCAGCCAAGTGATTGATGGACGGATGGGTGTCTTCAATTCGCCTATGACTACTGGAAGACCATTGATATATAATACAATATCCGGAATTTTAGTCTCTCGTGCATGTACACGCAATTGATTGGTAACGATGTATTCGTTGTTTTCTATTCTATCAAAATCAATTAAATGAATAGGAATGTGTTGATTATTTTCACCAAACGGCATGGACTCTTCTCCGCACATCCATTTGTGAAATGCCTGATTGGCACGGACCAAACCAATTTGATTGACTGACAATAAAATAGCGCGCAATTTATAAATCACTTCATCTGCCAAAGCCGGATTCTTAGCTATGGCCGGATTTAATCGTTGCAAAGCAAGGTTGAGATTATTTTCTAACAAAACCTCATTGGGGGTGCGTTTTAAATCTTGAGGTGCCACATACAGCCATGGTTTTTGATACGGAACTATTGGCTCTTGAAAAATACTACCGGATGATATCTTCTCACCGGCTAATTGTGCAATTACATATGCTTCTACGGTATTGGTTTCGTTAAATTTCATTGTTAGTGTGAATGAATTATTTTAGATATGGAGAGGTACATTTTTAATTAAATGCGGAAATTTTTGGTAGATTATTTTCAAAATCTAGCTTGTATATCTTGTAACATTTCTGATCCATCAGATAAAATCTTAATAAGTCATTCTCTGCAAGTTTAGTGTTTTTAAATGTTTCAAATGATTTCTTCAATTGTTCTTCTAAAAAACCTAAATTACAATTATCATTTTTCGATACCCAAACTATGGTATAAGCTCTTTTTTCTGGATTAACATTATTTAAATTTTCAATATCTGAAGAGTCAATTTTTAACATACTAGACTCGTGCTGGCCTTGCCTAATTAATTTTAATTCAAAATGCATTGCAGGACCATTGTGTTTAAATCCTTTGCTTAAAGTATGATCTCCATTCACTCTCTTTTCCCACAATTCCTCATTCATTTTAAGATTTTGGGAATCCAAAATGGTCAGATCTCGCATGAAGTATTTGGACTTATTACCTTCATTTCTGGGATAGTGAGTGACTTCAGTATGGACAGAAAGACTCGGTTTTTCACCTTGCTCAATCTCATGCATTAATTCTCTGAACAACCAGCATTTTAAATCACTCTCTGTCAAAATCAATTTAGAATTTCCGCTAAATCTTTTAAACACATTGTGAATTGCTTTTTCAGTTAATTGATGGTATAACGCAACATATTCCTGATCATTCATATATTAAAATAACTGATTAATCAATGACTTTTGAAAGGCTTTGGAGGATTGGATTTTGGATTGACTTTCATTTATAGTGGTCTCTATTATTTCAATTTGTGATGTAAATTCGACCATCTCAATTTTACTAGGAATATGAATAAATCGATTTAAAGCGTCATCTCTGTTTAGCCCAGGAACAGCAGTGGCGGTTACATCTTTCTTGAAATCAATTGATTTTAATAGATGGTAAATCCCCTTTAGCGGATAAGATTTATATTCTTCGTTAATTACAGCGTAATATGCGGTATCAATTACCCAGAAGTCGTCGTTAACCCAAATTATTTCTCCAGCATTGCCTTTTCTTCCAATAACAATTCCTGGGCCTACTACCATTGAAGCATTATGCGTTCCTTGAATGCCCGAAGAACTAACTACTGAAAAATCACCTTTTATTCTTTCAGAATCTTTTAATGCCTTCCCGTAATTTAATATTAATATTTCTCTTAGAGGAATTTGCACACCAGAGTTAACCATTGAATTTCTTTTTGATTTAACTAATTTCTCCAACTTCCCCAACACTACCAAATCCTTCTCAATCACCTCATCCATTGCCCAAAGTAATTCGGCTAATTCGGCTTGTTGTTCTTTGGGTGGAAGGAGAAATCCATAATTAGCGAGATCTTTAAATTTTACACGGGGTGACAATCCGCCAGCAGAATGTTTGATGGCATAATCAAAGAATTTTTCATTCTGAATTAGAAATGGCAATAAGTTTTCATCTAAATGATGGTTGGCTCTCAACACCGTAATATCACCTGAACAAACGCCGTCAAAATTCGCTTGGGCAGCTTTTTTTAAATAGGCGCGTCTTCTTCCAAAAAGTACATCACCTTTACGAAAAACCTTTGTAAAAGTTGTATCTGTATCATTTGTAAATGAATTTTTCAAATGAATATCTTCAGAATCAATATGCTCTAAACCTACAATATGCTCAAATCCCGCCTTAATAATGTCTTTTGCCGTTTCTTTTGGCTCGTAAATAATATCACCTAAAAGAACCCTAGTCCACTTCTCTTTATTTAACTTCAATTCCTGCATAATTCTAATTGGTTTCAAACAATTGTAAGATGGATGATTTCAAGGTTTCTCCTGAATGTTTCCATTCATCTAGATGCTCACCAAAGCTAATTTGTGCACCAGCATTTAAGAGCGATTCTGCCCTGATGTACAAGCTGATTGAAAGGTTTGCATTATTGTTCTCAAGAATTGTAGTTGTGTCCACTAAAAAAGCAAAACTGTCAGCATCCATAAAATTTTTATAGGTAGAAAATATTTTATGAATATGATCTTCAGTTAAAAAACTCATTGTTTTCTCGCTTCTAACTTCCTTTACCGCATTAATAAATAACACCTTCCCTTTTTTCTCTTTTGGTTTATTGTTATTTGTAATCAGTAAACAAGCTTCCATTGGTGAATTGTAAAATAAATTAGGACCAAGTCCAATTACAGCTTCAACTACATCGCTTTCGATCATCTTTCGACGCATTTCAGCTTCACTATCTCGAAACAAAATACCGTGTGGCCAAAGCGAGATAGAACGTCCATTATTTTGATCTAGAGATTTTTGAATATGTTGCTGAAATGCATAATCCGCACAACCTTGCGGTGGTGTTCCCCACAAATTCCTACCCCATGGATCGTTTACGAAACCGTTTCTATCCCAAGACTTAATAGAATACGGCGGATTGGCTAGAATTACATTAAAGGTTTTCAGTTGATCATTTTCCATTAAACCTGGTTCGGCTAGTGTATCACCTCGCACTATCTTAAATTCTTCAATGCCGTGCATAAACATATTCATCCGAGCAATTGCAGAAGTAATCAGGTTTATTTCCTGACCATACAATTTCAAGTTGCGATATTCTTTGCCTTCTTCCTTCAGGTGCAAAGCACAGTTGAGCAATAAACCACCTGAACCACAGGTAGGATCATATACTGATTCGCCAGGTTGAGGGTCCATAATTTTGGTCATCAACTTCACGACAGTTCTATTGGTATAAAACTCAGCTGCAGTATGTCCGCTATCGTCGGCAAATTCTTTAATCAAGTATTCGTAAGCATTGCCAAGTTTATCATCAGCTACATTGGCCAGATTGAGTTGATGCTGCGAAAAATGCTCAATCAGGTTAATCAATGTTTCGTCGGACAGTCGATTTTTGTTAGTCCAGCTGGCATCACCAAAGATACCATCCAATGTTTCAGGATTGGCCTTTTCTATTTCTCGCATAGCGTTTTGTAAAGCCATACCTACGTTGGAAGTAGTTTCCCGAACTGTTTTCCAATGCGCCGATTGCGGTACAATAAAGTGATGGTTTTCAGTAAAAGAGGCATATTCTAAATCGCCCTGGGACTCTTCCAAAGCTTTTTCAAATTCTTCATCATACACATCACAGATGCGTTTAAAGAAAAGCAATGGAAATATATATTGTTTATAATCTCCTGCATCGATGGTGCCCCGTAAAGCTGTGGCAGCACCCCAGAGATATTTTTCTAATTGTTGTTGCGTCATGTTTTATTCTAGTGATTCTTCTTTCAATAATAACATTTCTTTCTTCTTATTATCATCACCAATTAAGATATTCCATCGAGTTTCTAAAAAGGAAAGAAGTTGAAGACTACGATTTTCAATCTCTGTTGCATTCCAAGATGATAAAGCTGCAATTTTTTGTTCTGAATAAGAACCATTTGAATATCCATTTCGTATGGTATTTCCGCTATTGTCTTGTAAGGTTTGTATTTTATTCTCAAAACAAATATTCTGCAAGCTAGAATTAATACTTTGTGAAAGTAAAACTAGATTCCCAAGCATATTTGTAAGCAATTTTTTTCTACCATCGGAAACCCCTTCAAAAGAATTCTCCCAGCACTCATCATTCGCGGTTTGAGGATAAATATGCTCGATGGAAACTTTATCTTTTTCGTTTCTCATAAAATTGTTCCAGGAAACTTTAGGTACACCACGAATCTCCATCAAATAATCCTCATATTCAAACAGGAAATATCGAAGTCCATTCCAGCCATAGAATCCGGTTCCAGATATAAATTTTCGGAACAGGTGATCTTTAAAAGGAGAGATTCTCAAACTTCCATCTGTTTCTTTGATCCACTTTAGATCATCTTCTAGCGTTGTGATAAGTTGATCTGTAGTAATTTCATTATTGGCTATTTGTCTCGTAGCGTTATAATATACACTATTTCGGTAGTTAGATTGTGCTCTCTGAATTCGAAACCCTAAAAATATAAAGCGCTCAATCTGATTCAAAAGGCTTATTCTGTTTGCTACTAAAATCGTTGAATTATAAAAAGTAGCGGTCAATAAAGGCCTAAAATAACCTATTCCTATTCTGTTAAGTCGGTCAACAGCTTTCTGTTCTGCTTTTGTATAATCTCCGTTGTTCGTCGGGTTATGTGTATCATACCAATGTTTGGAAGCATCCTTTATGCTTTTAACATATTGATCTATTTCCTGTAAGGTCAATTTGGTAGTAAAGGTTGGAACAAATTCATCTTCTGAATCATCTTTTAATAAAGAAACATTAGATGTTTTTTTATTTAAAATTTCTT
>Ga0209582_1001349_pt1 | contig 12121 bp, 9 predicted proteins | sample KloWWTmetKNB5Kit_FD_187176 | JGI IMG/M metagenome (GOLD analysis project Ga0209582, IMG submission 187176) | Active sludge microbial communities from Klosterneuburg, Austria, studying microevolution and ecology of nitrifiers - Klosterneuburg... | ecosystem: Engineered > WWTP > Aerobic digester >...
GGCGGACGCGGTGGTGGTGGTGGGCGCTCGAATGTCTATCGCGGTGCCGACCTGCGCTACAACCTGGAGATTTCTCTCGAAGATGCCGCGCGCGGTTCGGAAACCCGCATCCGTATTCCAACCATGGAAGAGTGCGACATCTGCAATGGCAGCGGTGCCAAGAAGGGTACCGAACCGAAGACCTGTCCGACCTGCAACGGCCACGGCCAGGTGCGCATGCAGCAGGGCTTCTTTTCGATTCAGCAGACCTGTCCGAAGTGCCACGGTACCGGCAGCTTTATCGCCGATCCTTGCCTCGCCTGCAACGGTTCAGGACGAATCAAGAAACACAAGACACTTTCAGTCAAGATTCCCGCCGGTATCGACGAGGGCGATCGCATCCGCCTTTCCGGCGAGGGCGAACATGGCGTCAACGGCGGGCCACCGGGCGACCTGTATGTACAGATTCATCTCAAGCCGCATGCTGTTTTCCAGCGCGACCACGACGACCTGCATTGTGAAATGCCGATCAGCTTCGCCGCGGCAGCACTCGGCGGCGAAATCGAAATCCCGACACTCGACGGTGCCGCGCGCCTGAAGATTCCATCAGAGACGCAAACCGGCAAGGTCTTCCGCCTGCGTGGCAAGGGCATCAAGGGCGTACGCAGTTCAAGCCACGGAGACCTGCTCTGCCACGTCATGGTCGAAACTCCGGTACATCTCACAGACCGACAAAAAGAATTGCTCAAGGAGTTCGAGGAAATCAATGCGAAGGACGCCGGCAAGCACAGTCCGCGTGCGAAATCCTGGATGGACAAGGTCAAGGACTTCTTCGGTACCACTTGAACTTCGCGAACATAAAAAAGCCCGGAGCAAGTCCGGGCTTTGGTGTTCTGGTGGTGCTCAGTTTACAACCAAGCTACTCGCTATTGGGGCCAATGAGCACATGTGCGTGTTGCTGCGGGTCAAGCGCCAAGCAGGCGGCGAGCCAGCACGGATTGCATATCACGGCGTCCATCAGCAATAAGGTAGATGATGACTTGACCGCCTGCGACACGGTAGATCACGCGGTACGGCTTGAAGAAGGTCTGGCGGTATTCTTTTATGCCGAGGGCAACCAACTCCTTTGGATAGCTGCCGCGCTCGGGAAAATTGGACAGGCTCTCCACAACATCCATCAACTCATCCAGCACATAGTTGGCGTTGGCTACGCAGTCGAATTCGGCGATGTAGTCGTGGATGGCCTCCAGATCCTGCTCTGCTCCCTCGGTAAGCAGAACTTCGAATCTCCCTGGTGCGCCTGCCATCAGACAGTGGCCCGCTTAGCGCGAAGGCGGGCAACGATATCGGCCACGGGCTTGACTTTGCCCGCAGCTACATCCTGGTTACCCAGCGCTAGGATCTTCAGCAGGGCCAATGTTTCTTGCGTTTCTTCGAACGAGGCCACGTCCTGAAGAACGGCTTTGGCCTCACCGTTCTGGGTGATGACCATGGGTTCACGCTGCTCAGTGAGGCGTGCCAGAACCTCAGCCGCGTTGGCTTTGAGATAACTAATCGGCTTGACTTGAGATGAGTAGCGCATGGCTGTGCTCCAGATTTAATAGAGACTTAATATAGTCTTTTTATAGACTTTCTGCAAGATACCCTAATTGGGCGCAAAACTGCCATCAAGGATAGATTGAGGGCGATGAGCTAGCCGGAGGAAGCCAATATCTGTATTGAGCCAATGAGCACTGGCGCAGATTTCTGGTGGGCAGCCAACGTATCGGGAGTACGCCACCGCCTAGACGCGTCACGAAATCGCGAAATTCACGACCAAAGTGCCATTGATGTTTGGGGGGGCGTGTGCCAAATGAAACTCACTATGATCCACGAATAGGGGAATTGAGGGGTAAGGGGCGCAGATGATTGAAAGCGTTTCTGATCCCTATGATCGTAAGGCGCGCTTTGCAGCAGGCAGAGGCGCTGTCGTTAACGTGGAACATGCCAAGGCATGGAGCGGGAGTCTGAAATGGCAAAGGTTAAAAGCGCACCTTCCCTTAAAAAAGAAAGCCCGGAGCAAGTCCGGGCTTTGGTGTTCTGGTGGAGACAGGGAGGATCGAACTCCCGACCTTCTGATTGCGAACCAGACGCTCTCCCAGCTGAGCTATGCCCCCATTGAGCGCTGCATTCTACAAATCGCTGTAGTCCCGGTCAAGAAAGAAAGAGCCGCACCGGTAGCTTGTGCCGACGCAGGTTTTTCAAAATGCGTGGCTCGGCGGATTGTCTCCCACTTCTTCAGGATTCTTCCTTGGCATATTCAGCCAAGCCGCCAGCGCCGGCAGAAACAGGATCGCACCGAGCACATTCACCAGGAACATGAAGGCCAGCAGCAAGCCCATGTCGGCCTGGTACTTCAAGGCAGACATTGACCATGTACCTACGCCGATGGCCATGGTAATCGCGGTAAACACCGCCGCTGTTCCGCGCTGACACATTGCTTCGTAGAAAGCCGTGCGCAGATCAGCACCCATATATTCCATTTGATGCTGAATCCGCTCAAACAAATAGATGCCGTAGTCGACACCAACGCCAACGCCCAGCGCAACCACTGGTAGCGTAGCTACTTTGAGGCCAATACCAAGACGCGCCATAAGTGCATTACACAGAATGGAGACGAGCGTCAGCGGGACCACAATGCAGATTGCCGCACGCCATGAGCGGAAGGTCAGGAAGCAGAGCAGCGTAATCGCACCAAAAATTGACAGCAGCATCGTCGCCTCGGCTGCTTCGACAGCTTCGTTGGTTGCTGCCATGACGCCGGCATTACCTCCGGCGAGTCGGAAATCGACACCCTTGATATGTTCATCAGCAATGAAACGTTTGGCCTCTTGTACTACATGCGCCAAAGTCGCTCCTTGGTGGTCTTTCAGGAAAACCATCATCTGGATGGCTTTACAACCTTCCGAGTTGATGCCGTACTCAGGGTCATAAGCGCGCCCGGCTTGTCGTAAGGCCGAATAAGTACGGCCGATGGCGCCCCAGCGCGGATTACCCTCGTTCTGTCCGGCCACGACAATCTTGCCGATCGTCGGCGCGCTTATTACCGACTGCACCCCGGCAACACCGCGCATGTATAACTCAAAACGCTCGATTGCGTTCATGATCGGATAATTAAAACACCCGTCCTCCACACCGTCGGTCTCGGCGATCACTGTCAATATATCGACACCGATCATGTAGGTGCTTGCGATACTTTTTGTATCAATGTTGTACCGCGAGTCGTCACGCAGTTCCGGTGCGCCAACGCCGATATCACCGATCTGCAGTTTAAGGGAGTCCTTCACGCCCACAGCCAGCAGCGCCAGACATGCGGCAAATACGAGTAGCGCCGGCCCCGGCTGGGTAACGATGGACAAACGCCACCACAGCCGATGCTTGCCGACAGCATCGAGTTTGGTCGGCTTAAGCGCCTTCTGTTCCAGAGTCAGATGCGAAAGAATGATGGGCAGCATCATCTTGTTGGTGATGATCATCAGCAACACGCCAAGGCAAGCGGTAATACCCAACTCGTGGACAATCGGAATATCGATTTTCATGATCGCCAGAAAACCGAGGGCGTTGGTCAGCAATGCAACTGTCCCTGGAATAAACAATTTTCGGATTGCTCCGTGTGCAGCCTGCGCAGAAGTAGCGCCCTGCAATATCTCCATTTTCCATGCGTTTGTCATTTGCACGGCATGCGATACGCCGATCGAGAAAATCAGAAACGGCACCAGAATCGACATCGGGTCGATACCCATGGGATGTCCGTCAATCTTGATCAGAGGCAACAGGCCGCACAGCCATACCACTGGCAGCAACGCCACCAACAGGGCGACCACGGTCAGCTTGACCGATCGACAGTAAGCGTAAAGCAGGAGGCCAGTCACAACGAAGGCGATACCGAAAAAACTGAAGACGATCAGCAAACCGGAAACGACATTGCCGACAACCATGGCGAAGCCAATGATGCCGATGTCCACATTCTTGGTTTCAAATTTTGCGCGAATCGCCTCCATCTGTTTGGCAATTTCGAAATAATTGACGCGCTCGCCGGTATTTGGATCGAGTTCCTGAAGTTCGGCCATGACCATCGCACCCTTCAGGTCAGTGGCTACCAGACGGCCAATTTCTCCGGAGCGCACTACATTACGCTTGACCACCTCCAGATCTTCCTTGTTATCAGAAGAAAAATGTGACGGCACGACGACAGCGCCATCGAAGCCCTCTTCGGTCACCTCGACATAGCGAACATTTGGAGTAAATAACGAAGCCAGCCTGCTCCGGGCAATCCCCGGCGTGAAAAACACCTCATCGGTTACCTTGCGCAGCGTGTCCATAAACTCTTTGTTATAGATATCGCCCTCACCCTTCCAGCGAACATTCAGCATCAGTCGGTTAGCGCCCGAAAAAGTGCTCATGTACTTTGAAAAGGTCTGCATGTATTCATGCTTCATCGGGATCATTTTGAGAAACCCCGGATCAAGCTGAATATGCGTTGCGGAATAGCCAAAGCCGAGAGTCATGGCGATGAATACGGCAAGCAGAATACGCCGGTACTGAATCAGAAGATCGGCGCAGAGATCGACAAACCTGCGGAAACGTGTTGATTGTTTGGAACGACGATCTATCATTTGTTCCCCCTCTGCGCTGCAATGGTCAGTTTGTGAACGCCGTCTTCCCCGGCGATCAGCACATGATCGTCATGCAACGGAATGATTGAGGTATAGCTGGCAGTACCGCCGGACTTCAGCGCTGTGAAGCTCGTTCCACGATCATGCGATTCAACAACCGCCCCGCCAGCGCCGACCAGCACGATAGCGCCGTCTTCTCTCACCATATGACCGAACATGCTCAACTGTACCGGCATCTGCGACTGTTGCCAGGTGGTACCGAAGTCACGTGAATAAAACACATGGCCACGCATACCATACAGGATCCACTCGTCGGCACTCAGTCGAATGACGCCGAAAAAGGATCCCTTGTAGAACTTTGGCAATGTTTCCCAGGTTACTCCGCCATCGCTTGATCGCAATACGATACCTTGCTCGCCGACCATCATCATGCGCCCGTCGGCATCGCCGGCGACACCGTTCAGATGCCTGTCTTGAATACCAACATCGCGCGGTTGCCAGGTCTGGCCGCTATCCTGCGAAACAAAGAATCGGCCGAAGCTGCCAAATACAAATATCGGACCTTTCGGCAAACCCCAGATCCCCAGCAAGGGCTCGGAATGTTCGGTCTCAAATCGGGTTTCCTGCCATGTAAGGCCACCATCGGTGCTCCGCAGAATCCAGCCATCATTGCCTACGGCAATGCCTTCCTTATCGTTGAGAAAGAGCACCTGGGTCAATGGGGATCCGCGCTGAGGCGTGATCTGTGCGTCTGCCCAGGTCTTACCTTCATCATCGCTATACAGAATATGACCCAGTGCACCGGCAGCGAGAATACGGTTCCCGGCCTTCGCCAAACCACCGACGGAAAATCGTTCGGCATTGATGCGCGTTTCAGGGAATACGGGGGGAGTTCGCGAAACAAACGAGATGACGCCACCGATCGCGATAATCAGCGACATGGCCAAACCAACTAACAGTCGCATGACTGCCTCCCTGGCTGACCGTCCAGATAAATTACCACTGTCATTTCCCCCTGCTATCGTTATTTTTGTACAGCTCTGTTATTACTTTAGTCATGCATCAGAGGCGGTACATCGTCCATACAGATTATGTCGACAACAATCCCGTGTTGCCCACAAAACAAGCCTCGGGCGGATACGGAACATACCGCCCATACTGTCGAATTTCGCATTATATCGCCACTAACAACGATAGGAGCGATTTCGACAAGAAGAAGCATGAAAGGTTCAGAATATCGGACCGGAAGCCGAGCCATGCGCCAGATAAACTCGCACAAAAAAGGGGGCCGCAGCCCCCCTTTTTAAATTGCAATGCCTTACTCAGTATCCACCGGCCTTGAGATTTTCCAGCGAGAAAAACTCAGGTTTCGCATACTCTGCATCAAAGACATTCAGCATAAAAGTCTTCGGCCGAGCCTGCGTCAGATCGTATGCCGAGTAGTTTCCGGAAACAAGATCGTGATAAAAAGCGTTACCCTGATTGAATACATTTGCGCCCGGAACATAGGTACTGTTAGACCAGTTGAATTTCCAGAGATTGCCGCGCGCATCAAAGTTGTCACTCATTGCGAATTGCCAGTTATCCTCGTCCATATACAGGGTACGACTTGCATAGAGATGGCGGAAGCCTTCTTTCAGCTTGCCTTCCACAATCCATGTGCGATGCAATTCCCAGCGCACAAACTCGGGATTTTCATGGCCGGGAGTCAGCAGCTTGGCATAATTATCAGCACCGGCCACTTTGCTTTCAAGCTTGAATCCGTTGTAAGGAATGTAGATGTCCTTCTTGCCAACGATTCTCCAGTTGTAACGCTCGGGGGAACCGTTGAGCAGACGCGTATCGTCAACCGTCAGCGTGCCGCCAGACGAAGGATTCGGCATGTCGAAGCCGAAGCCTGGCAACTGGCGAACACGGCGTGTACCTGGATTGTATTGCCAGCCTTGGCGCGGCTCCCTGCCGAAGTTGAAGAAGTCCAGCGTCTTGGTCATCAGACCCTTTTCCCGTTCCGGCAGTAGCGTCACGATCCGCGTATAGGCGGAAACACCTTCATACTTGGTATCGAGCAGCTTCGGGTCGTTGGCCGCCGATAGCGACCACATATTCTGCTTGCCCCATTGAATTTTGCCATCGGCATATACGATCGCCAGATCCGTGTCGCGGAAATCGACGCTGGCGCGTGCCGGCATCAAGCCGTTCCACACGAGCTCGGCTCCAGTCTTTGGAAACGGGAACAATGCGGCTCCCCTGTAGCCGGTGACAACATCCAGACCATCGGCCGTCAATTCCGCTTCTTTGGCATTGCGAACATGATTCTTGCAGACGGCATCGCTAAGGCGGTAATCACGATGCGACGGATAGATATTCATTTTGAAGCTGGCCGGAAACTTCTTGAACATGGCTTTCTGACCTTCCGAAAGCTTGTCCGCATACTGCGTATAGTTCTGCGCAGTAATGACCACGATCGGCTTTTCGCTGGCATACGGGTCGGCCATATGCACGCCCGGTTCCGTAGACTGGCCAGGCGCGGCACCGAACCACTTGCCGGTAAATTCGGCAACTCCATCCGCCGAGCCGGCCTTTTCTGCGCCGGTACAAGTATATTTTTTGCCGATCTGGGCAAGTTCGTCAGCAGTTGCCTTGGCGTGCGCAGCGCCTGCTATTCCAAGTGCCGCAGTAACGGCAATAACGAGTTTCAGTTGTTGGAGGTTCATTTTGTCTTTCCTATCGAGACTGTCGTAAATGAAAGCGGGTTATCAAACATCAAAAGTGATACGTCGCGGTAAAGGCGATGAAGTCGCGATCGACCATGGTTCGCATGTTGACGAAGTCGATATCGGGGCTCCCCAGGAAATACACGAGTTTCAAGCCCAGTTCCAGATTATTCTGGTAAGTGAACTTCGCACCCAGAGACAAACGCCGATCATTCTTGCCCTGCAAGCCGGAGTTCCAGCCATTTTGCATGGCGGAGTTTCCTTTCAACTGGTGCATCCAGACAACCTCGTTTTGCAGATCCCAGCCTGGAAAGATCGCCGTATAGTCCATCATCAGGTCAAGCGCGTAAGCCATGGAATTACTCACGCCCGACGGTGAAGGCGTTGGAAGCTTGCCGAAGGTCCCTGGAATAATGCCGAACATGTCAGGATACTTACTGCCGCTCGTAAATCCCGAATAGGCCGGCGTCTCGAAGCTGCTGAGGTGGCTGATGGCAATTTCCGAAGCAAGAGCTGCCTGGGACACCCCCAGCAAACCGTCGGCAAAGCCGCTACCCCAGGTTTTGATCGCCGATACCTGAGCATTCTGCACCTTGCCGCGGGCAAGTTGATAGTGATTATCTATCCCATGCCCCATCATGATCGGCTCGCCATCGCGGTAGACAAATTCACCGGCCACGTTGTACTCACCCAGCTTGGTCGTGAAACTCCCCCCCAGCAAGTTGATATCGTTCATGTAGCGGATATGGTAGCTGTACGGGATCAGGGTCTGAAGCGATGGAAGCAGGGCATTGGGAATCCACGTATCCATCAGATTGACATTCTTGCCACCTTGAACCGTATATGGATAGGCGAAACGGGGATCGCCATTATTACCGATCTGATCCTGGCTGTTACCGCTGGCATAGGTGAATTCCGGCAAGCCGACAAGTGCGGTATAGCGCAGATAATACGCACCGAATTCTGTAGCATCGGTATATTGATATCTGGCACCGATACCCCACTGCCCGGAATTTTTCCGCCCGACATCTGCCGTGCGTCCGGCGCCGAAGGTGCCGGAGGCGGGACAACGCGGCGAAACCACCCCATCCTTTTTGGCCAGCCATATATCAAGGCCGCCCATCGCCGAGCAGTACGAGCCCATCACATCGCCGGCAGCCAGGAAATTAGCGCCCGGGCCAACAATATCGGCGGGACTGAAATAAGTGCCCGCCGGTGGCAATTCGTTATCGCGGAATTTCCATTTGTAATAGGCCATCGCCGTGAGATTTTCAGTCACGCCGAGCGAACCATAGATTTGCTCGGAAGGGAGGAATATTTCCTTGAGCGGCGTCCCCGGGGTTTGCGCCTTCACGGCGTCATTCGGGTTCATCGATCCGCCCATACCCTGGAAAATCAGTCCCTCACCCCAGGCCACAACCTGGCGGCCGATTTTGATCGTCAGCGGGTTGCTGGTGCCGCTCGATCCATCACTCAGCTTCCACTGGCCCTGAATATAAGCATCCAGTACGCGGGTACGCTGGCCGTTCAAATCCTTGGCTTCCTGACTGTACTGATTGGATGGCCCGATTCCATTGAAAGTCGCGGCCGAATTGGCGGCGACTTGCGACACGCCACCCAGACCCAATGCCGGCGACACATAGGCCGGGGTATTGTTGTCATTGGAATGGTCATAAATCGTATCCTTGAAGGTGCTGATGCGAGTAAACGCGCGATAGTCATCCTTCGTCAGGCTGACGTCGAACACTGCGCTGACCTTGTTGCTGATCGTACCGTGCCTGCCGATACTGCGATCGCCGTCGTCAGAATTTCCGCGCGTCTGGTTGTTGGCAAGTTGGTCGACCAGCTGGTGGGCCAACATATTCACCGCACCATTCAGATCCTTGGCGCCCGCGACATTAATTGCGAGGGGCTGTTTCAGCAAACTGGAATCTACGCCACTAAGCCGCCTAGCATTGACATAGCTGACCTGTGCCGAAATATCGAGCACCGAGCCATCGTCAAACTTGATTTGTTCAAACGCCAAAGCTGACCCGCCATACATGGTCAGCAACACAGGTAGCAGCTTCTGCGCAAAGCAGCGTTGATTATTTGTCATCCCACCCCCCACTGATTGATTATTTCAATTGTTAAAACTTGCTGAAACATATACCGACATACAATTACCTAAAGTTACAAACTTTACGCGCATGTTACTTCATAACATCGTCCATTTGGACGGCCCAATTTAAAATTGTAGTGAAAATCAGGCATTTATTGTGCAATGCAGCAATAAATGCCTGGCACCCTGCCACCCATAACTAACTTGATTTTTACCGTTTTGCACCCGCCCTGCAATTTTTGGAGAGAGGGTGATTTATCAGTCGAAGAGGGAAGACGCCTCCACCTCCAATTGTGCTGCCGGCACTCGCCAAGTGCGGCTTTTGCGGCTTTTGCATGTCGCGGGTTTTGCATTGCACGAGAAGGGGTTTCAGAGTAATATTTTTAAAGTTTTGCCTAGCCATTTTTATCATGCGGCATTTTCAGCGGTGGCGTAGCCAAAAACAATTACTTTCCTCGTTCTGGCCAGACAATCTGAAATAAGTGATTTTACTCAAAACCATGCTTGCCTTTTTCTTCTTTTCCTTTTTGTAAGTCTCAACAGGAGCCGCTTTGAAATGATGGAAACACAAGATATGACCCAAGTGCGAACATCCACTCGCGATCTCGGTGTAATCGGTCAACGCCTGACTGCCTGGATGGAGAAGACTCTTGGGCCAGGTTCCGAGCCACGCCTGTCCGAAATACGCAATCCCGGCAATGCTGGCATGTCGAGCGAAACCCTGCTTTTTGATATGACCTGGAAAGACAAGGGCGTCCAGCGCAGCGGTTCTTTCGTGGGACGCCTGCCGCCAGCCAACGATGCCTACCCGATATTCAGGGAATACGACTTCGAGCTTCAGGTAAATGTCATGCGCATGGTGGGTGAACGCAGCGCCGTAAAGGTGCCAAAAGTTGTGTGGGACGAACCAAGCCCGGAGCCCCTGGGGATGCCTTTCTTCATCATGGAACGCTCAAAAGGCGAGCCTGTTCCTGACCTGCCGCCCTATCTTTTCGACGGCTGGTTACTGGAAGCTACCCCGGAAAACCAGGCCAGGCTCCAGAATAACGCAGTCGCCATGATTGCCGGCATCCATGGCGTCAAGACCACCCCTGCCGAGGTCGCCTTCCTGCAACCGAAGAGCCAGGAAGGCTCGCCGATGCGGCGCATCTTCAACGACTGGAAAAATTATTACGATTGGGCGCGCGAAGGTCTCGAAACACCGCTGATCTCGGAACTGATGGCCTGGCTCGAAGCCAGCTGGCCGAAGACCGAGAGTGAATCGGTCATTTGCTGGGGCGACGCACGTCCCGGCAATATCCTTTGGGACAACTTCGAACCCCAGGCCGTCCTTGACTGGGAAATGGCCGTCTTCGGCCCACGTGAACTCGATGTTGCCTGGCTGATCTTCTTCCACAAGTATTTCCAGTACATCGCCCTCAACTTCGGCTTCCCCGAGGCGCCGATGATGGGCTATATGCGCCGTGAGGACATCGTTGCCAATTACGAGCGGCTCAGCGGCACGAAGCTCCAGAACATCAATTGGTACCTCGGCTTCAGTTTGATGCGGATGGCGATGTTCGACATCCGCATCAACAAACGCTCCATCCACTTCGGCGAACGCACGCCGGAAGACGATCCCAACAACTACCTCTTCGGCCGTGAGATCATCCGCAAGATACTCAAGGGTGAAGATCCCTGGAATTTCTAAATATCCAAACGGCAGACAGCGCGTCGCGTGGTCCTCCGTCTCCACCCAACACTGAAAGGAATTACATGGCATTCAAAGGAAAAGTTGCGCTGGTAACCGGTGGCGCCAGCGGTATGGGGCAGCTTGATGCCCTGCGCCTGGCCAAACAAGGTGCCAAGGTTGCCATCATGGACCTCAATGACAAGGGCCTGCAGGAAACCGCCGCCCAGTCACCCAACATCAAACCCTACAGGTGCGATGTCTCCAATCTTGAGGAGGTTCGCCAGGTCGTTGCACAGATCGAGCAGGATCTCGGTCCGATCGACCGCCTGACGCACTGCGCTGCGATCATGCCGGGTCAGTCGATCAAGGATATGCCGGCCGAGCTCATCAACAAGGTGATGGCCATCAACTACTTTGGTACGGTCAACCTCACCAAGGCGGTGATGCCGCTGATGGAAAAACGTGGCAGCGGCGACATCATTCTCTACGGTTCGATGGCCGGTTCCGTGCTGACACACAACCTCGGCGCTTACAGTGCCACCAAGGCTGCGATCAACGCCTTCGCCGAAACCCTGGTGCGCGAGAATCTCAAGAGCCCGATCCGCTTCCTGCTGGTCTGCCCGCCGATGGTCAATACCCCACTGGTCAACCAGGCCACCGAGCATGGCCCGGAAAGCCTCAAGGATTCGGCCAAGTCCGGAAAAAATATGGCGAAACCTGAAGAAATCATTGATGCTGTCGAAGCCGCCATCGAACGTGGCGACTGGGTAGTGCGCCCAAAACCCGCCGGCTTCATGATGTTGTGGCGTCGCCTGTTCCCCGGCTCACTGTGGTGGGTCATGGAAAAGGCCAACAAGATATCCTGAACAACCGATTTATCGGCGACTGACATCATTCAGTCGCCATGCATCAAAAAATGCCGTCAGCCGGATACTGGCGGCATTTTTTATGGCGCGACGTCGTCGAATCCCTTGAAGCCCGATGGCGTATGCGGCCCATA
>Ga0209582_1001350_pt1 | contig 12107 bp, 11 predicted proteins | sample KloWWTmetKNB5Kit_FD_187176 | JGI IMG/M metagenome (GOLD analysis project Ga0209582, IMG submission 187176) | Active sludge microbial communities from Klosterneuburg, Austria, studying microevolution and ecology of nitrifiers - Klosterneuburg... | ecosystem: Engineered > WWTP > Aerobic digester >...
GAATACAATCCCTGGAATAATTCCTGCTACCCACCAACCGGCCATGAGTACTATGAGTGCTAAGATAAAAGCGCTCAGGATGAGACTAAGTAGTGATGATCGTCGGGGAAATCTTTGATTGAATGAATTCAGACTGCCGTACAACATTGAAAAAAACCCCGCCAGGAACGCTGTGCCTAGCCCCAGTAATATAGAGACTTCAAATCCGGCTACATAGCCGGCAAAAATATCACGGCCCAGATTATCAGTACCCATGATGTGTAATTGGTGTAGTTCGCTATCTCGAGAGAACCACGACAGGGGATGACTGGATGACAGATGGGTTTCGTAAGGTGAGATCATCTGTACCGGGTCCATTTCGATCAGCGCCTTTTCTGCTGAATGTGCTGACTGAGGGGAATAATTGAATAAGCCTATATTTATATGAGAGGAACTCAGACGCAGGAGTGGCTCAGGATTTACAAAAAGCTTACAAATCAAATAAAAACCGACTATTAATAGCCAGTAAAATGTCTTAGTGTGGAAAAAATTCAGCTTTAAATCCTTCATACAGAAGCCTGATTTGAATTTAACTCCGCTCTAGTGATTCGCAGCCTTGGATCGATAATTGGAGAGAGAATGCCGGCTACAAAATTTGACACAAGACATATGAGAGCTACAATCCAAGTAATAACTATTATGGTAAATATATCCTGTCGTTGAATGGACTGAAAAGTCAAACGACCCAGTCCCGGAATGGCAAATATATTCTCAATGATGAGTGTGCCTGCTATTAGTGCAGGCAATAGCATGGCTGCGTAAATAGTCATTGGCAAGGCAACAATCCTCAATATATGACCAAATAGAATTTGTTTGGAACTAAACCCTCTCGCCAGCAGGCTTTGTACAAATGGCTTATGCCATTCTTTTTCCATCCCGGCATGCCATCTGATGGCGAGGCCGGCGGATAACGGCAAGCTCATGAGTAAAGCGGGAAAGAAAAGATAATAAAAGGATGAAAAATTGAACGGCCCATTTCCGCCCTGCAAAAGAAAAGAACCTACACCGGGAAACCAATGAAATAGTGGAGAAATATCATCGGTGGTAAATATCGGAATCAAAAGAGTGGCCAACCCAAAAACCGGCATTATATAAACTAAATTTGTCCCAAACGTAACACTGTTTAAGACCCATTTTTTATTTCGAACGTTGTTTTGCCATGCGATCTTCTGTTGCATCCACCAAATAGCCCATAGTGTACCAAATAGATTGACTAAAAAGAATGTAATCATCGCGAGGATGAAAGACCAACCAAAGGCTTCACCTATAGTATTTCGTTCTCTTACATTGGATGTAAATTGATGCCACATCTGATGAAATTGATTATTAACACCCCACCAGTGAAGTGTTGGAACATAACCGGTAAATGGCAGACTTCTATCTTTATATATTAGTGTTCTTAAGGTTTTTAGATATATCCCTGTGGCTGCCTCGACATCGATATAATCATATTCATTATATAGATGCATCAACTGTCCAACTGTGCTTGCGTAGCGCATAGACTGAAGCTGACTGAGGTTGCCACCACTTGCTTCCAACAATGTTATCAGACTGTGCAGCTTAACCCATTCTTCATAGGTCCAACCTCTACCCATCAGGTTAATAGCCTGAGTCTTGACAGGTGAGATTGTCATGTTTACGAGTCTTAAATCATAATAGCCGGGTAGAACTGAAAAATAAAAGGCGGGTGCTTCCGGTTTAAAAAGATCAGAGACCATCAGTTCTGATTCATCTTGCACTGGGCGTGAGATGCTGATGATGAGAAAATAAACCAACAGTACTATAAAAGCTGATTGAATTATCAGAAGTGCAAATCGACTCACATAGCCGACAGCAATTTTCATTGCATTGAGTTTTCAAAATATCCCGGCCTGCGCATAGAGAAGACTGGGTGCAATTTTTTATTTATTAAAATACAATTCTGTGGAGAAAATAGGAATATGACCGGTTGCAGTTTATACATAGTTACCTGAAAGTCTTTAAAGAACTTGTTACGAGTAGCCTCATCCGGTGCATTTCGAATTTGTGCCACCAGTGAATCGATGAGCGGGTTCTGTAGATTGGCGACGTTTGTGCCTTTGCCAAATGCATTCGAGCTGTGCCAGCTCAGATAGGGGTCATCAAGGCCTGGGAATTGACTGGCAGCCATGTTAGCCAGGTCGTAACTACCCGCTTTGACCTTTTGGAGGATTTGAGTAAATTCCATCACTTCGGGTTGAATAGAAATACCGATTTTGGCTGCTTCATTTTGTAATAGTGCAGTCATTTCTTTTCCTAATTGTTTTCCGGTCGTGAGATAAGTAAATTGAAGTGGAATCACCTTGCCATTGATGCGTTTACTTCTCACTCTTTGGCCGGATTCTAATTTCCAACCACCTTCTTCCAATAATTTTTGACTATTCGATGGATCAAAACTTACTGGAATTAAAGCTTTGTTATAATAGAATTTACGAGGTAAAATGGGGCTTACTACTCTGGTAGCTTTACCATCCATCAACTGTGCAATAATTTTATCAACGTCCAGCAACCCTGCCAGAGCCTTACGGACATTCACATCGCCCAATGCCGGATTACTGTTATTCATAGCTATATAATAATATTGCAAAATATCAGGACAGCCCAGATCAAAGCTATCTCGGATCAAAGGAGAATTCTCAAGCTCTTTAATTTTGGTTGGCGATATACCTGCCAGAATATCCAGATGCCCGCTTTTGAGCGCATTAATTGCTGAATTTTCGTCCGGAAGCACCAGATAATTCAGTTCCTGTGCATAAGCTTGTAAAGTAGTGGAGCTGTCTGCATATTTGTCTCCCCACCAGGGGTGGATTTTTGCCAGGCTAATTATCTGACCTTGCTTCCAAGATTTGACATTGTACCCACCTGATCCATTGAGGTGTTCGAAATCAGAAAAACGATCTTTGAAAGCAGTGGCATTCAGTTGATAAGCCGCAGAATCTGTACAGTGTAGCAGGCTATCTCCTTTCTGCGCTAGTATAGCCAATGGGACAGACTGGATAAAGCCATTCCGGTCATAAGTGTGCGCCGGGACAATAGGCATATTAATCACTGCCTCCAGATCCAGATGATACCGCCCCTTGAAAAAGACGTCAAAGGTCAGCGAATCAGTAGCATCAGGTACTATATCAACCAGGTTCTTTAGTGTAGATCGGATTGAGTTGGCTTCAGAAAATGGGTTAAACAGCAGTTTGAAGGTCGTGATAATATCCTTACTCGTCATATTGCGGCCATCTTGCCATTTGATACCGGGTCGTAGTGAAAGCTTGTATTGTTCCAGTCCATTATTGTAAGTTGCTTTAGGGATTTTCCCCACCAGAACCGGTCTGAGTCGCAGCGTCAATGGATCAAACTCAGCTAGTGGCAGAAATATTTTTTCACTAAGTTGACCTGCTATGGATGTTTTACTGAAAAAGGGAGAGATCACATCAGGCTCTTCGTTAATCCTGATCTGAATAGTTGTGATCTTTTTTACTTCAGGTTTATTTTTGCATGCCGTGATACTGAAGATTAATAATAAAATAGCAGCTAGGTGTTTAGAATATTGAAGCATACACAGATTATTTGCAGATCATTTATTGACATCAAAGTTAAAAAAAATGGCCTACTCCCCTCAGTGGCCTTATTCCATGCTCTTCAAAATCATTTCAGATATATCTAGCACCACAGTATCTTCTGATTTGTCCGATTCATTTACGCCATCTTGCATCATTGTATTGCAATAGGGGCAATTCAGGGCGATGATCTCTGCTCCTGTAGCCAAAGCTTCTTCGGTTCTCTCCTGATTGATTCTTTTTTTTCCAGGCTCGTCTTCTTTCCACATTTGCGCTCCACCGGCGCCACAACAGAGACCATTCTGACGACTGCGCTTCATCTCAGTCAGATCGGCATCTAGTGCTTGCATGAGCTCTCTTGGTGCTTCGTAGATGTTGTTGATCCTGCCCAGATAGCAAGAATCATGATAAGTGATCTTTTTTCCCTTAAAAGCACCACCTGAAACTTTTAATTTTCCCTCAGATAGGAGTTGATTGAGATAGACGGTATGATGGAGCACTTCATAGTGACCTCCCAGTGCCGGATATTCATTCTTCAACATATTAAAGCAGTGCGGACAGGTAGCTACGATTTTTGTGATCCCATATCCATTGAGCGTCTGAATATTCTGGTTCGCCAGCATTTGAAATATAAACTCATTTCCGGCACGCCTTGCCGGATCACCCGTGCACAGTTCTTCATTGCCCAATATGGCAAATGATATCCCCAGCTTCTGTAATATCTCGCTGAAGGCGCGGGCAACTCGCTGGGCTCGTGCATCATAGCTGCCGGCACATCCGACCCAGTACAATACGTCCGGCATTTTACCCTCTTGGGCCAAGTCAGACATTCTTGGTATTGACATAGTTTTATTTGTCTTTTGTTTTTTCTAATGGGTTATCAGCTTAGATAAAGCCCTTTTATAAAAGTTGTTCTAGAACTCATACGCCTGCAGTCCATTCATCTCTTGCTATAGTCATCTGCCAAGGGCTACCGCTATTCTCCAGATTGGTAAACATTGGATTCCAGTCAGGTGGACCCGCACTCTCTGAGAGAATCTCATAGCGTCTGAGTTGTAATATGATATCCAGTGGATCGATCAGCACAGGACAAGCTTCTACACAAGCATTACAAGTGGTACAAGCATTAATTTCTTCTTTGGTAGTATAATCAAATAGATTTTTATTATCTGAGTAGCCGTATTGATTTCCCGTATTTTCCTTCCCGGTAAACTGAGCTGGATCAGCTTCGATATTGCTTCTGATTTCTTCCATACGGTCGCGCACATCCATCATTACTTTTCGGGGAGAAAGCTTTTTTCCTGAAATATGGGCCGGACAGACAGAAGTACATCGACCACACTCAGTACAAGTGTAAGCGCTAAGTAAATTGTGTCGCGTGAGATGAAACACATCAGCAGCTCCAAATTGCATATCAGGACTCATTTCTACTTTTGCTCCCGCAATCTCAATGCCCAGCATACTCTTCACCTCGTGCTCTATTTCAGGCATATTAACCATAATACCCCTTGATTTGTCAGGTGAGAAATAGGTATTAGGGAAAGCAAGTAAGATATGTAGATGCTTCGAATAAGGCAGATATACAAGGAATGACAACACCACCAATACATGGAGCCACCACCCGAACTGACGTGCTATCTCCAGCCCGGTCTCACTCATGTGGCCAAAGAATAAGGGACCAAGTCCATTGCTAAATAGAAAGAACCCCGGTCTGGCGTATTTTTCAGGCCAATTGAGGTGTAGCACTTGATCTGAACCATTCATGGTAAATATCCCGGTGATCAATAAAATCTCACCTAAGAGGATTAGGTTAGCATCCAATTTGGGCCAACCCGCTAATTCCTTGGATGCGAGCCGTGGCACTCTCAGAATATTGCGACGAGCTAAAAAGGCGATCGTGCCGATAAAGGCCAGAATTGACAGTAGCTCAATGAAACTAACCATGACAGAATAAAAACTACCAAATACCCCATGAAGGATACGGTGCGTTCCCACGAGGCCATCGATAATCTGCTCAATCAAATCGAATTGAGTGAATATAAATGCTACATATATAAATAAGTGCAGAAAAGCAGGGATAGGGCGCGCAAACATCTTTTTCTGTCCTAGGGCTATTAAGATCATCTTTCTAAGTCCTCCGGCATGTGCTGTTTCTTCAACAGAACCGATTCGGCCCATTCTTACATTTCTGTATACTTTGCTATATCCTTTGAAGGCCAACCATGCGGCACCGAGCAGAATAATTAAAAAGAGGATTCTTGACATGGTAACTTAGATATATACTTGCAATTTTATCTAAAATTACTCAATAACTCAATTTTTTTGCCATAAATAAGCTATGAAAAAGCCTAAATTCGCAGATATTACGTCTAAAATATGATAATACTAGATTCAGACCAGATTAAACACAAGATTAGCCGGATAGCGTGGGAAATATTAGAAAGACATTATGGCCAGTCTCGAGTGTATATATTGGGTATTAATAATAAAGGATATGCGTTGGCCGAAATGATTTTTAAGGAATTGGATTTGATCAGCCAGCAAAAACCAGAGTTCATGCTGCACCAGTTGCGAATGGATCCTGCCGACCCATTGAAATCAAAGGCAACGATTCTCGGCTTGGATATTTCTGAACTTTCAGACAAGCACATTATAATAGTAGATGATGTTGCCAATACCGGAAGGACCTTATTTTATGCTTTTATGCCTTTGATGGAAATTATTCCGGCTCAGGTAGAGTGCGCAGTAATGGTAGACAGGAAGCATAAGCTCTTTCCGGTGCAGGCAGACTATGTCGGACTTTCCCTTGCTACGACCTTGATGGAAAATATTGAATTTACCTTTGATTCCCGCCGTCGTATGAAAGCAGAATTGGTTTAATTTTGAACCTGATGGCGTCCTCGATTCACCCATCGATATATCAGCAAGCTCAATATATAAGCCACTGCGCCCATCAAGACCGAAAATACAACTGCACCCGTTAGATATTGAATTAAATTTAATTTTATTGCTTCCAGGGTAAAGAAATCTGAATTGAATTCTATCTCCATTGGCTTTTTTACAAAGAAACGACCTATCCAATAACTCAGGTAGATGAGAATAGGTATCATAGGCGGTATACTGATGTGAGCAGCAAAAGTGAAAAGAATTTTGTTGAGCCGGAGTAGATGACAGGTAGCCCAACCTATAACTAATTGATATCCCCACACAGGAAATATCCCCATGAATACTCCAAAACCTATTGCTGCAGCCTTGCGATAATCAGAGATGGTGGGATCATTCAGAGCATTTTGCAAAGTAATTTTAAAACTTTGTTTTCTCAATCTTAACCACCATCTTTTGGGTATTTCGTAGAAAAAAGCCCTAATAAAGAGTAAGGTATTAAGAATTGAAATGCGTGTAAAGTCCCTAAAAGGTCTGAAATGGCTTACACGTACTTCTGTAGGAGGATAATAGACCCTGATAGGTAGTGGCCGGATTTCATAACCTTTCCAGGCTGCTTTCACTAATATCTCTACTTCAAATTCATATTTCCAGCTATGCAGTCTGAGTTTTTTAAGAATACTTAGTGGATAAGCTCTGAACCCTGACTGAGTATCTGGTAATTCAAAGCCGGTAAACAAACGTATCCAAAAATTAGAGAATTTATTCCCGAAAGTACTTTTGCCGGGTATATGAGCCTGATTCATGTTCCGACTACCGATGATAATTTGTTCGGGTAAAATTGTTAGGTAAGGTGCAAAATAGGGCAGGTCTTCGGGAAAGTGCTGGTCATCAGCGTCTAGTGTTATTGCAAAGCAAAATCCCCTCTCCAGCGCACTTTGCATTCCGATTTTAAGTGCATTTCCCTTGCCCTGATTCGACTCCAAGGTGAGCACTGTGATGTCTTTTATTGCAGAGAGTGCTTGTATTGTGTCGTCTGTAGATCCGTCATTGACGACTATGATATCCAGACAGTAGTGCCTACAGCGGAGAATTATGTCTAGTATAGTACCTGCATTATTATAGGTAGCTATGAGTACGCAAGCCTTAGCCAGCTGGAATTGCTGCCTAGTATATATAGCTAAACCCATCAATCAATCAAGTAGTTCTAATTTCAAAAGACATCTGAATTTTGCTAAAGACTATCTCTTCCTGCTCCAGTACAGCTGAAAGGTGGAGCCCATTTTCTTGTTCTTTTAAAGTTAATTTACAATTAATAGCAGGATGGACTAGCGGATCTATGAATTGTAGAAATTTTGCTTGAATTACTCTTTTGAGTTGTAATTTTTCACCTGTATACTTTTCTGCAGCTCGGGTAATGATTTGTAACATAATGACTCCCGGTAAAATGGGTCTATCTGGGAAATGGCCTTTGAATATCTCATGGTTGGCATTGATATTGACTCTGCATTCCATTCCGGTCTCAGAAATTTGTAAATATTCTATATCAAAGATAGTCTTCATTATATTTTGTTAACATTTGAACAGCTATACTGTCTACAACACTTGTCACTTTTTGCCGTTTAAGTGTAAATTTAAATTAAATGAAGATGTTAAGCATCGTTTTAGCCTTTTTAGCAATGCAATGCAGTAATAAACAGCAAGTACAGGAAAATAATACAAGTTTAAAACAACACATGGAAATAGAAAAAGCAAATTTAGACAGCGTTGTCCTCGCAGGTGGATGCTTTTGGTGCACGGAGGCAGTTTATGTTGATCTGATAGGTGTAGAAAAGATAGAATCAGGCTATGCAAATGGTGATATACCGAATCCTACTTACGAGCAGGTCTGTACGGGAAAAAGCGGCTATGCCGAAGCGATAAAAATATATTTTGATCGGACGGTTATAACGTTGCCGGAAATATTAGAAGTGTTTTGGACCGTGCATGATCCTACTACACTGAATCGTCAGGGCAATGACAGTGGGCCACAATACCGTAGTGGTATATATTTTCAGAATGCAGAGCAGGAGAAAGTGGCACGTCAATCTATGGAGACTGTGGCAAAAGAAATCTGGGGCGACAAAATCACAACAGAAATCAAGCCACTGACTAATTTTTATCCTGCAGAGGATTATCACAAAAATTACTATGCACGCAATCCCAATCAAATGTATTGCCAATTGGTCATTAGTCCAAAAGTGGCTAAGTTCAGAAGTAAGTTTGCAGATAAATTAAAATCAAACCAAAAAGAGAAACCCGATCAAACTATGAACTATAATAAACTGACACCCGAAGAGGAAAGAGTAATTGTATATAAAGGAACAGAGCGACCCGGTACTGGTGAATACTATCAATTCAAAGGCAATGGAGTGTATGTCTGCAGGAGATGTAATGCACCTTTATACGATAGTAAGGATAAATTCGAAAGTGAGTGTGGCTGGCCTAGTTTCGATGACGAAATACCTGGTGCTGTGAAGCGTGTTCCTGATGCCGATGGCAGTCGTACAGAGATAGTATGTGCCAACTGTGGTGGTCATCTCGGCCATGTTTTTGAAGGGGAACAACTGACTAATAAAGATACCCGTCACTGTGTGAATAGTGTCTCCATCAAGTTTCTTTCTCGTGCTGAGGCAGATAAATTAGTTAAATAGGGCTACTCAGATTACTCAATGGTCTTGATCTTAGTAAGGTACTGTGTGCCTTTACGGAGAAATTCTATGTCAAGTGGCTTAAATTTAGAAAAGGGGAGTGAAGTAACATCAATTAGGTGATTTATTTTCTTACCATTTATCTTTTTAATTATGTCTCCTGGTTTCAGCCCTGCTAAGTCAGCAGGCAAGTTGGGTTCAATGGCGGTTACTTTCATGCCTTGTGTTTCGATCATTTCAACTAACGTAATCCCTATTTTTTCCTTACCGGTCTCCTTTTTAACTAAAGGAACACGTTCATTTAGAGGCGCTAATATATTCACACGATCCTCCTTACTGGAAAGATAAAAACGGGTAACATAGGCCTTATTCCGCCGAAGTATAACAAGTTCAATCAGATCACCCGGAGTTTTACTGTTGATAATGTGTTCCATGTCGTCCAGAACCGCCACATTATCACCGTCTATAGAGATAATGACGTCATTTCGCCTCAACCCTGCTCCAAAGGCGGGGCCAGGGGAAATATTCTTTATAAATACGCCATTCTTTGAATTTTCCATTTTGGCTCCGAAGTAGGATGCTTCTGACATTCCCTGATCTTCTCTCACCATAGACACCTGCATGTTGAGATCTGCAGGATGCTGTCCGTTGATGAGGACTTCATTACTATCTATAGTAATATTCAGGTGTTCTAGCGAATTGCCCTCCACCTGAACTTTTAACTTTTGTTGAGCGATGAGACCCACATTGAATAGAATAAACCCAAGCGTTGATAAGAAAATTAAGGTCTTGTTCATAATGAGATGATTTAAATGGTTAAAGAATTAACGATCTAAAATAACAAAATTATTTTAAAATCATTTATATAATGAAGGTTTCATTTTTTGAAGGGCAAGAGGTTGAGCGATTGTATTTTTTATAGCATTTCTCAAGTATCATTTTTTTTCGTTTTGCAAATAGCTGATAAACAGTCAGTTCTAGATTTAAATTAAAAATATGCAAAAAAATTATATATATAAAAAAATAAAATATATTTTTACGCAATCATACATATGATGTCTAACTAACATATGATTAAAAAGCTCTTCTTTCATTTAGGTCGTTACCTTGAGATGTTGTGGCAAGGGTTTGCTATACCGGAGCGTACAAATATGTATTGGAAGGAGACAGTACGCCAGATGCATGATATCGGTATAGGATCTTTACTCATTGTGGCATTGATCAGTTTATTTATCGGTGCCGTAACAGCGCTCCAATTTGCTTATCAATTAGATGGTACTCTTGTGCCCCGCTATTACATAGGGTACATAGTTCGGGATATTACTATAATCGAAATGGCTCCGACCATAACTGCCTTGGTATTGGCAGGTAAGGTGGGCTCTAATATGGCTTCGGAGATCGGAGGTATGCGACAGAAGGAGCATTTGGATGCTATGGATATCATGGGCGTGAATACGCCGGGTTATATAGTGATGCCCAAAATTCTTGGCGCTCTCGTGGCTATCCCATTATTGGTCATCATAGGTGCTATGATCAGTATTCTGGGCGGTTATCTCGCTAGTGTTCCTACCGGTCTTATATCTAATGAAGATTATCTTAGAGGACTGAGATCATTCTTTGTACCATTCAATGTCACACTGATGTTGATTAAAGCATTCGTTTTTTCATTTCTGCTCACCAGTGTCTCCTGCTATCAGGGCTTCTATGTAGAGGGCGGTAGTATTGAGCTGGGAAAGGCCAGTACAGATGCGGTTGTAATAAGCGATATTATGATCTTAATAGCAGATTATGTCATTGCATTAATCTTTACGGTATGATCCGGATCGAAGGCATTAATAAATCATTTGACGGTGTCGACATTCTGAAAGGAATTTCAACCACTTTTGAAACCGGTAAATGTAATTTGATCATCGGGCGCAGTGGCGCGGGTAAGACAGTACTCCTCAAGATATTGGTGGGGCTACTGAAGCCCAGTTCAGGTACTGTATTCTATGATAAAACCGATTTCCTTAATCTGAGTAAGAAAGAACTTCGTCAACTTCGGATGCAGATGGGTATGTTGTTCCAGGGATCAGCCCTCTTTGATTCAATGAAAGTGGAAGAAAATATCCGGTTCCCACTGGATATGTTTAGTAATATGACGCGAAAGGAAAAAAATCACCGTGTAAATGAGTGTCTCGAAAGAGTAAGCTTGACAGGAGAAAATCTAAAATACCCATCTGAAGTGAGCGGCGGTATGCAGAAGAGAGTAGGGATAGCCAGAGCAATCGTGTTTAAGCCAAAGTATCTGTTTTGTGATGAACCTAACTCAGGATTGGATCCCAAGACTTCCATCGTCATCGATGAACTAATAGACTCAATAACGGAAGAATACAACATCACTACTGTAGTGAATACACATGATATGAATTCTGTGATGCAGATAGGTGATAATATTAATTTGCTAGCTGACGGAACGTTGGTTTGGAAAGGAACAAAAGAAGAAGTATTGGAAAGTGAGAACGAAATGCTGCAATCCTTTGTGTTTGCCTCTCCTTTCCTGCAAAGACTTAAGGCTAGAGCGGAGAGGGCTCACCCATAAAAATTGGGTAAAAGAGTGTAGAAGAGAAAATTGAATGATCAGTTATTTGAACCTGAGATACCCACAAAAAAAAGACCCGGTCTCCGCCTTTGCGGCACCGGGTCAGAAGACTAAGGTCTCAAAATAAGAAAACTACTTCTTTGTACCATTGGTACATATCTTGATATATATTTATTTCTAATATATATATAATTCTAATATAATATAACTGATTTTAAAAACGATTTGTTTCACAAATTCGGTTTTGTATCGACCCTTTGGCGATCTGTACACCTAATGCAAATATAATGCCAAGATGTATAAGTTGACTTATAATATTTATTTTAAATATGAAATAATTCAAAT
>Ga0209582_1001353_pt1 | contig 12093 bp, 18 predicted proteins | sample KloWWTmetKNB5Kit_FD_187176 | JGI IMG/M metagenome (GOLD analysis project Ga0209582, IMG submission 187176) | Active sludge microbial communities from Klosterneuburg, Austria, studying microevolution and ecology of nitrifiers - Klosterneuburg... | ecosystem: Engineered > WWTP > Aerobic digester >...
TTCAAAGACCTTCCAAAGGACGAGTACAACAAAGCCGCAAGAGCCTTCTTGGACAAGAGGCGATATGCTGATGCTCCGGACAATGTGAAAGAGGTTCTGGATATCAATAGCGTACCGGTTCGCGTGAAGATGGTGCGCGACATGCGCAGCACAATGAACGCGGCAGAGAAGAAGGCTTTCGATAGCGAACTCCGGAAGGCGAACGTGATGACCGACAGCTTCTTGAAGGAATACAAGAGCGTGAAGAAGTAACCCCTACTTCCGAACGAACTCCACGAACTGCTCCCACGACACCTCTTGCTCCCGAAGTGCGGCGAGTATCGCTATGCGAACTGGATCCTCCTTCGGCAGGGACAGCAGCCACAGATGAGACATTGAGGACCGCAAGGTGTCCATGACGATTATTTGTGCATCAGATAGGATGTCTGGCATGTTGGGTCACAAACCTATGGGCAACAGGGTGTTGAAACAATGACCCATCCTTATTTATTTTTTGTCTAAACAGTGGTGCGACGAACTGTCCATCCACCAAGCACAGCCCTGCCGCTTTTCAGGGCATATACCCCTGTAGTGTACCCAAGCCCCCTCTCTTTGCACGCGCTCGTTATAGTAGGGTGCTTACTCGACATCCCGCACGGCGATGTTATTTCAACCGAAACCGCTTTTGGATGCCCGCGTCCACTTCTTATGCGCCTCGCATCGAGCGCATGTCTTGAGTTGTGCTTGTAGGTGCACCATTCAAGGTTTGATTCAGTATTATTCCTCTTGTTGAAGTCCTTGTGGTTGATACAAGGAAGGGTGTTGGTATTTGGAATGAACGCCGTAGCCACTATCCGGTGAACGGTAACCCACTTGCTTCTGCCTTCAAAGTCGAACATAACACCAAGGTATCCGAACCGGGTTTTTCCAGGCCTAAGTATCCTTCCGGTCTTATCCCTTCCCCCCTTCTTTCCTGGAAGGCTTTTTACGCGCCCAAGGGATGATACTTCATACAAACCTTCCCATCCGACGACAGGTAGCCAAATCTCTTGCTCTTCCATTGCCTTGTTTTGACAAATCTATAAATAATTGGCACGCAACCATTTAGATAAAGATGCCTGAACGATTACTTGAAGGGATGCCTACATTTGCCCAAACGCAACCCGGATGCCTCTTATACTCCAAGGCTGTCTTGCCCAGACCTGCGACGGGCTATCGTTCTCGGACATCACCGGTCTCTACAACGCTGTGGACAACGCGGGTGGCTATGGGTCGGAGAACGGAGTGACCGGGGCTGCTGATCTTGACAGCTACGTTCTTCGTATTTGGGACTCCCCGGATAGCTACTACGCTAATCCTTCTGTCCCGGTGGCGACCCTCGACCTACTGGAATCGGTCCCGAGTCCTGATTCTTCTTATCACTATACGTGGAGTTACACCGCCGAGGAACTGGGCCTTACCTTCAACGATGGGGGTTCTTGGTACTGGGAGGTTCTGGGTATCAAGGATGCTGACGAATACTTCGCACAGGGCAATGCGTTCTTTCTGAACGCACTTGAGACTCGTATCAACGCAAAGATGAAGTCGTGGGACCCTACGTGTCCCTGCAAGAAGGGTTGTGCCGACGTGGGTGAATTGTACGCTAAATTCTTTGTGCTCAAGTGCTTCGGCACATGCAACATTGCCGAGGCCAACGACGTGATCGCGTGGCTCAACTCCCAACTCAAAACCTGCTGCTGATATGGCCTGCACGACCTGCCAAAGCACGACCCCTAACGGATGTATCTGCCAGCCCGGACGCAAGGGTGATCCAGGGCCTAAGAATACCATCACGTTGGATGTGACTACCATCCCTGCCGGAGAGTCTCCAATAGTCGTGTCTACCGGAGTGAGCCCGAACCAGCACTTCTCCATTGGGTTCCCGCTCTCACCTATCCCGACCCTATCAGCTACGGCTGTAACGGGTCCGATCGGAGTAACGACAGGAGGCACCACGGAGGCTCCGATCTTCAACTTCACTGTCCCGGTCGGGGCGGACGGCACCAATGGTCAGTCTCGCTTCACGCGACTCGCTAATTCGTTTCAACAGCCAGCGCCCGGACTGACAGTAGTGATCACCGTGGACAGCACGGCGTGGATGAGCCTCAATGACTGGATCTACATCAGCCAAGGTGGTTGGTATGTCGTCGCCAGTAACCCGCTTTCGGCCACGCAGATCCTTATTCGGAATCCCGGAACGGCGGACCTTACCCCTCTCTGGGGAACGGCGCCCACATCTCTTCCGTGGAGTGGCGCTTGGTATATTCCATTCAACGCGACTGCCGGAGCGACCATTACTCCGAGCGGCTACTTGAACCAAGTTGCGGAAAGTGGTATTCCGGGAACAAGGGGCGCTACCGGAGCTACGGGCATTACTCCGGTGATCGGCGTTACTCCTGACGTTCCCGGAGCAGCCCCTCCGACCGAGGCGGATGCTTTCGTGATCTACGTCAATGCCGTAGCTCCCAACCGGGCAACGCAGGTCATTCCGTATACATGGAACTATGGTACGCTGGCTTGGGAGGCTGGCCCCAACATGGCGGGCGAGCCCGGTACCCAGATATTCAACGGAGCGGCCGATCCCAACGTAGTTCCTCCGGGCGGAAGTGCGATCGGCGACATCTACTTGCGCTATGCGGGCAACGTCCAAACGAGTTACAGGAAGATAAGCTCTTCTGCTTGGACGCAGTTCGGTATTGTACCAACGACTGGATCGATCACGCAGACCATCTCCCACACCTCTGCGGGAACACAGACCTTGGACTTGGCTTACCTGAGCTACAACATTCAGGCGGACAAGGACCTGGAACTCGATTGGGACAGTACGAACTTCGACGAGCAGGCCGAGTGGTTGATCTCTATCACGAACTTGGATGGCTCCTCGCCGATCGCCTTGACCTATACGGTCGGTCAGTGGGAGAAAGACCCCGCACTTACTCTTCCCTCCACCATTGCGGCCGGAGTGACCCAGACCCTGCGGTTCATCAAGGATGTAGAGACCGGTCTCTACATCTTTACCAGTGAGTTCATCGCCGTCGCCGTATAATGCTTACCGCTGAACAAATAGCGGAGCAGGGGCGGCGGTTCGCTTGTTGCAGCTTTGATCACCTGATCAAGAGCATGCGGGCGGATATCATCGGAGAAACAGCCTGCGCAGAGAAAGAGTGGAACCAAAGCCTGAAGGCATACTGGGCAGCCACCGTAATGGGTAACACCGTCCTGACCGGAGGTTGTTACACCATGGCCTATGCGACAGAAGTAGCCTCGATCGTAGGCTGCTTGTGCGAGCCTGTATACGGCTGTAATTGCCCGGAGGATTCCTGCTTCATTTCGGTGGACGAGGAGGCGATCTATGTACCCTGTAGTACTTTGGTGAACGCATGGGTATTCTCCGGAGCGGGTGACACGGACCTCAACGGAGTGACCTTCATTCCGGGGCCATTCATTCCCGAAGCAGAGCCCGATACCGAAGTGTTCGTAGGAGGTGATTACACCCTGTACGAACTAGCCGGGGCCGGATACTACGTAGTGGACGAGACCATTGGTGTGCATCTGTACCAAGGTGCCTTGGGTGGTGTGTGGACGGCGGATGCCGGTGCGTCGCCAGCCCCGACACAAGCGCAAGGCACTCTTGGCGACCTGTGCAGCACGGACCTGACCCCCGGCGGCCGGATCTCCATGGCTGTTCCGGAGCCGGTGAATGCTATCTATGCCATGGACTGCTGCGGTGAAATGGAGTTGTTCATGTACGAGCCATCCGGTTTTGATTACGAATTCGACAGCGGATTGAACTAGCCATGGCATTTGACCCATACACCATACCGGTCAACGACGTTATCTCGATCAACGGCGTGCTTTGGACGAACACGGGAACCACCGTCGGTCCTTTGTTCCCGCCATTGACCCTCTCCTATACGTGGGTCCCCCAAAGCATCTACCGGCTCACCACGGACTATCCCGATATGGCTGCTGGTCGAGACATCGCCCTTCAGGGATATGGTCCGAATGGATGGTACGATATGTGGCGGGGGAGCGAAGACGACCTTCCCGTGGACATCGACCTGTCCGGGCTTGTGTTCACCGGTATTCGGGCTCGCTATACCTTGGATAACGGATGTGAGTACCTGTCCACCGGAACGATCGTGTGTGAGCCCAATGTACCCGACATTCAGGAGGTGATAGGCGCAGTCGATACCTCCGAGCGCGAGGCGATCGAAGCCGCTGGACCCGAGATCGGAGACTCCTATCTGGTGGTGAGTGGCGAGTCGAACCTGACGTGGAACGCGGGTTACATCGTGACGTGGGGCGTGGGCGCCTATTGGGATGCCGAACTGGTCCATGAGGGGGATTTCGTTCTCGCCAACAATACCTCTGTCTACTGGCTGATGTACTTGGGCGAACTCGTTCAAATCGTTCCTCCGCTGGTCTTCACCGAGGCCATTCCTGACGTTTCTTTCAGTTTGGTATCCGCATATCCGACTTACGCCACGTACATGAACCGCAGCGTAGTGGTGACGGCTGTGATAGGAGGATCAACCGTTACGGTATATGAGGGACTTGAGGGATACTTCTCGGTTCCTCGGTTGTTCACGTTCGACGGGGCCGTAACGGACATCTCGATCACATACACCAAAGGACCGTGCTCATGGACCGCTGGATTCGTTGAGGGGGTGTGTGGTGACATTGAAGTGACCGTCGAGGCCAATGAGGACTGTGATACAGCCACTTACTTCGTCACGGTGGACATCACCTCCGTGACGAACTATCCATTGGGTAATCAATACGCCACGGTCAACGGTGTGGCGCAGGCTCCGCAGCCCGCATCTATAGGGCCGTCGGTACTCGGTCCGTTCGCCTTCTCGGATGTTGTGTTCGTTACCATAGAGAACTCCTACAATGTTGCCTGCAATTATGTGAGTGATACCATCATACACCCGCAGGCTCCGGAGGTCGATTACTTGGTATCCATGGCCGTTGACGCTTCCTTACAAGCCGTCGCTCCTCCATCTGCCGCGTACTACATCGTGAGCAACGTGAACTCCGTGGTCAATACGTGGTCGATACACGTTGGTGATGTATGGACGGGAACCGACTGGGTAACACCTTCCGATGGAGATGTGATCCGGGCTGAGAGTCCGAGCGGAGTTGCGGGCTACTGGCAGCAAGTGAGCGGCGGCGCAGTACAGATATTCCCTCCTGGTCTGTTCACCTACAACACGGTGACGCAAGTAACAGTGGTCTCCATTGAAGAGGTTGCGCCGTTCATCGCGGGTTCGGACATTGTGATACAGGCGAGTTGCGGAGTTCCTGAGGAGATCTACTCGGGTCCGATAGCATCCTTCACGCCGTTCGGCTTCTCGCCGGTATGTGACATCGACGTGCTGACGGGAACGCTCAACTACTTCAATCCTTGCTGGATACCGGTGGGCGTGAACGTAGAATCCTTTACTCCCACAGGAGATCCCGAACCGTTTGCTACCACGGGACTCAACAGCGCGGTCCAGTTCATCTTCCCGCAAGATGACGGCAAGTTCATTTGCGTGGGACTATTCACCCTGTACGGCGCTACATCGGCTCCAAGGGTGACGCGCTTGAACGCAGACGGAACTCTGGATACGGCATTCAACACGAACATCGGCACCGGTCCGGTAGGTGGTGCGGTTCGCAGCGCTGCCATTGATAGCCTAGGAAGAGTATATGTGGCGGGAGACTTCACCAGCTTCAATGGCAATTCGAGTTACCCCTACTTGGTGCGGTTGCTGACGGACGGAACGATCGATACCTCCTTCGTAGTAGGGACATCGTTCAACGCCTCGGTGTACAACGTAATGGTACAGCCTGATGATGACAAGGTGATAGCTATCGGGACCTTCATCACCTACAACTCCGTTACCGCCAATAGGATCATTCGCTTAGAGACCGACGGCTCTACTGATGTGACCTTCAACAGCGGAACGGGCTTCAACGGACCTTCGAATGCTCCGTCGGGTGCATCGAAGATCGACGCGAACGGAACGATCCTCGTGAGCGCAGGATTCGGATGGACGGCATACGACGGGAACATTGTCCTTCCCGGAGGTCCAAACCCCGGCATCGTTCGCATCAACCCGGACGGATCGTTCAACTCGTCACTTACACAGGGAACGGTATTCAACGGGACGATCAACAACCTGTCGGTCCAGTCCGACGGCATGTATTTGATCACCGGTGCGTTCACGATGTACAACGGAACAGCGGTGCCTTATATCGCAAGGCTGGATGATCACGGCGTACTGGATACGACCTTCAACATTGGTGTAGGGGTAGGGTTCTCGGTTCCGGCAACGAGCAACACCCCGCTCCCCAACGGACAGATGCTCATTGGCACCGGTGGCGGCACATACCAAGGTTTCGACACCTTCCGACTGGTACGGCTGAACAACGACGGCACTCGGGATTTCTCGTACAACACGGGGCCGGGATTCAACGACTATGTTACGCAGACGGTCATCATGCCGTTAGGAAACATCCTTGTAAGCGGAAACTTCACGACATACAACGGGTTGCCAAGGATTCGCGTAGCCCTACTGAACTAAGCACAATGGCACGCATAACCTACGGAGACAAGAGCACAGCACAGGTATCTCCACTTCCTGAGGACCAGAAGTGGGTATCCGCTGATGCCAATGAAGTGAAGGAGAGCGTGAATGCGCTCTACGACATCAATGGCGTGCTGGTTGGTGTGGCCGGTGCTGTGGTGGATATCGGAGAGGGAGAAGTCGGTCAGGTGCTCATCAGTTCCGGCGTAGGTGCTCCTCCGGCATGGCTGAACTCGGGCGAACTTCCTGTGACGCCCTTCTTCTCGTTGACATCGGGATCACAGTCCGGCATCTATGTGGAGGACGGCGCCAACTCGGGACGTGCCAAGTTCTCGTTGGTCGGCGGTAACCCGGCCCTTGACCTTGCGGCATGGTCGGGATCCTCTTGGAACGTCACAGTGGGCGGCGTGGTAGCATACCAGTCATCTGATGATGTGGCTGACCCTACCTTGTGTACCGCGTGGACGATAGCGGGCGGCGTGGCTCCATTGCCGGATACTTCTGTACTGTACGGACCCGTTGTGCAGGAGACGTTGCAGCAGTTGGGGCAGGCGGTGACTGGATCAGCTATGGTGGTTGACTATCAGCCGGGACCACTAGGGATAATGAGCGGCATAGCCATCTTCCAAGGAGAAACGCTTGGTGGTGGCGTTACCTTCGATCTGCTGACACTCATACCGGGTATTACAGGTGCTAGGTTCATTAGTGCCTCATCTCCAGAGGGGACGCCTGTTTTTTGCGGACTCGGGGATGGTTCGCTGGATACTTTCATAGTATCTGTTCTTGATATTTCCGGGTCGCCCATCGGAGATAGCAACCTCATTGACGTAGTAATTGCTTACAAACTCTAAAAACAAAATGCCAAAGATCTACATACCAGCGCATCAAATGGTGAACTCATTGGGGCTTACCAATGCTGGGGAATTTCCCCAAATGGCACAAGCAGATGAAGATCAAAGCATCTTCTTCTTGTTCGCTAAGCCAGACAACTGGGATGGAGACCCAATGTCCCTAACCATCTACGGTGGCGCAAGCGTTGAGCCTGCCGAGGGCGCTAACATCACTGTTCGATCAGGTCTTGGTGGGTATGGATACGACATCCAGACAGGGAACGCACAGGTCGTCGCTCTAAGCACGATCGCGCAGGAGGGCTACAAAGTAGTAGCTCCGGTAACCATTGAGCCGATAGGCGGTGGCGACCTTTTGCGTATAGATATCGCTTACTTCAGCGAGTCGTATGGAGGGCGGTTGATCGTTGCCGGGGCCACGCTCACTTACTCCATAGTTTGAGTCAGTCCGCCTCGCATATGCCGCCAGAACGAGGACGAAAGATGAGCAACGACCAGAAGCAGCAAGTAGGCGAGATCATAACGTGGATACTCCGGGCACTTACCGGTCTTGGCGCCTTCTTCCTGTTCCAGACCTACGGCCTGATGAAGGACACCAATGAGATGCTCCAGAAGCACTTGATCAACTACGCCGCCGAAAGCCGGGAAATGGCGATCCGCATCAACACGCTGGAGCGAGAGGCCCAGCGCGCCCGTGATGAACGCGAAAGACAAACCAACTACCTCAAACAGTTGACCCAATGATCATTGCCATCCTTATAGGCGTAGCCTACCTCGTGTACAAGGAATTCACCCGTAACAACGGCCCCGATGACCAAGCCTAAGACCATGACCAAGAGCCGCACCATCACCAGTGCGCTCATCCTGCTCCTGCTTGTGGGGGCGTTCTCGCTGTTCCGTTCATGGGTGCCGTTCGCTCGGTGGGCAAGCGGAAGTGTCGAGGTGTCCGACCTGGGCGTGGACATCCTGCAGCCAGCATTCGTGGCGATGATCTACGTGCTGGTGGGAGTATTCTTCAGTACCCTTGTGGCCGCTATCGTTGAAACACAACTCCGGGAGGACTCCTTTGGAACATGGTCACGCTTCGCTATCATCTGGGTCTGCTGCTTCTTTGGGTTCTGTGCGGTTGCCGGATCGATCCTGTAAAGGAGGTCCACAGCCCCATCCCATCGAACCTGACCGCCAGCACTAAGCCCGTGCCGGCCGACCCGTGCCACCTCGACATGGCGGCTACGCAGGTGGGTACCATAGAGAGCGGGCCCAACAACTACGGCCCCGAGGTGCGGGATTACCTTGCTTCCACCGGCTTCAAGGAGGGCGCTCCGTGGTGCGCGGCCTTCGTGCACTGGAGCTACCGAGAGTGTGACCGCGTGATCGAGCCGCACCGGTCCTATGCCCTTGCCGCGAACTGGCACAGCAAGTCCCATCGCGTCTGGGAGAAAGGAGGATGGGTGCCCGATACCGCCGATACATGGCAGCGCATCAGCGCCAACGGGGACCACTTCGCGCTTTGGTACAGCAACCTCAATAGGATCGGCCATACCGGGTTGATCTACAAGGAAACCGAGCAATTCTTCTATACGATAGAGGGGAACACGAATTCGGGCGGAGAAAGGGATGGAGACGGTGTTTTCCGCCGTAAGAGACTGAAGAAATCAGTCTACTGCGTCTCCCGCTGGTGAGAAGAGCCCGCTGTCGATCTTGCGGATCACTCCATCCCTGTCCTCCACGGACACGCTCCATCCCGAAAAGTGCAACCTGCTCTCATTGATGGAGAGCGCCTTGCATGGATTGTGTATGGTGACGGTGGGCACATTGAAGCGCTTGGATAGTATCACCATATCCCCCTCATTAAATGAGGGTCTAGGCTTTGGAGGTGGAGTGTTCTTGACCTTCTTGGGTGTTTGCTGAACCCGTTGCTGCCGATACTTGTTCGCAGCAGCCATCACCTACTTGTTGCATCTAGAATAACCACGGTCAGGAGCGCAGCCGCTCCCACGCACACGATAGCGGTACCTACGCGCCCCACCGTCGCCCACCCTTTCTGAGACGCGCTACGCTCCAAAGCCTCGTTTCGCTCTGACTGCATTCGTCCCATTTCATCAAATCGCTCCTGTGCTGAGTTCGCACACTCGATCAGCGCCTTGTTCTTGAAGGAAAGTTCATCCTCTAGGGACATGATAACCTTATTCTTCGCGGACATCTGGCGCACCACGTTGCCCAGGTTGTCATCGGTGATCAGGCGATAGGTTGCCATCAGCACGAACTCCCGGCGGGGGCCTTGAATGAGGGTGTCTACGCCGCCTAATGAATTGGATACGAGAAGGCTCTGCCAGCGCTGCTTAGGTGCGCTAGAACTGCCTTGGGGCTGTGAGAAGGATGTCAGCGATACTATCGTCAGACATACCGTTAAGAGCGCGGAAAGTGTCATTGGCTTTGCGTTGCACCGGTTTGCGAAGGACTCCATTGAGGCTATCAATGTACTGCTGTAGGTCGGCTCTTTCGGCCTGTTCTTTTTCGGATATCGACTTCCAACTGTCAGCAGCGGCCTTCCACCCTAGTGCAGCGCTTTCATAATCCTGCTCGAGATACTCCTTACAGTGCTTTGTTGCTCGGCCTACAAAGAAGCCGGAGATAAGCAGAGAAATAACGCATGCCGCACCGATCAGACCGTAGTGTAGGGGCTTCATGGCTCAAAGATAGTAGCAGATCTCGCCCTGTGAGTTCACAGCAGTGGGTTCGATGGACATGGTCTGAGCACCGAATAGACGAAACACCAACGGCCCCCGAAGGAGCCGTTGAAAAAGAATGATCAAGGAAGGCTGCAAAAGTGCCGTGGGTGTATGGGATGGTCCCCATAAGCCAAAACCCATCGCCTAGCCTCGGTCAGATTGCCAGAGAAGCCCGGAAGCCTCTGTTCCCGCCCAGCATTCCAGCTGGAAATGGGGCAGAGGTGGAAGGGATTCTTGCTTTCAAATGTATGGCAAGTTGCGAAAAGATCCGAATCGTAGATACTATTGTATATACCTTCGCGTCCCGATTAAAAAAAGTGAACTCCTCACACTCAAAGGAATCATGACCAATAAGCGCAATATCGTAATACCAGAGTCCCGCGTAGTTGAGGACAAGATTGCGCGTATCCACACGGATGTAGACTCTGACTTCTGCACGACAAATGGCGTAACGCCTCCTAATGACGAAGAGAATAGCCGAGTTGTTCAGCTATTCACAACAGAAGTCAATAACGGAGCGTTCAATTTCACCAAGGACCTGTTCGTGCCGTAGTCCGATTTCCACCACCGGTGGGGCAACTACATACCAGTTGGGACAGCAGTTCCACGGGTGCCATCCGGGGGATGGCGTTTGTTGGATGGACTAGGGTTTATTTTCTAGTTGGTGGCAATGCGAATACGACTCATGGCGCAAAAGCCGTTTGAATGCGAGACTCAAGGTGGCTTCGGATGCCACTGTGGTCGAACTGCATGTTGTCAATGATCCGAAGGGATCGCAGCAGGCCGTATGTTGACGCATCACGGATGGTGTCTATAAGCCTCGACTCCTCGGCGATCAACTCATCCTCTGGAGATTGGTGGACCCTGTGGATGTCCATCTCGGAGTCATCAATACAGACGTATTGGGGTTCTGGGTATTCGCTCATCGCTGTGTCATTTAACTCGTGTGACCATTACGTAACCCTGCATTTGGCGGGTGGCGAACCGCTTGTGCGGCGCGTGTCTCTTCACATACGTGCCGCATGATCCGGAAACCTTTATCTGCAAGCCCTGAAGTGTATCTCCTTCGAGACATTGTATGTGCATCACATCGCCAACTACGAAGCGGTGGAAGTCGTAGTTCATGCGGCCCGATGGATAGCGAGCGGGAAGCCACACCACGTCTCCTGTAATAGGGCATGGGCCTTTAGAGGCTTTCAATCTCGTCTTGGGTTGATAGCTTTTCGCCTTCCACCTCAAGTATCTTTTCCGGGCCTGCTCCCGGTCGTGCTGCGTGTATGGTCGGTTACGCCTGCTCTCCTTGGCTCTTGCGCGGAAGCACTCTTTACACTCTGATTCATAGCAGCGTAAACCTGTTGCGGCGCATGTCTTCGGGTAGAACATGACATAGGGTTTTGTTTCCTTGCAAACCCTGCACTTCTTTTCACCGCCATCCAGTCGCGCCATGTTGTCGTTAATCGCAAGCCTTTGATCCGCCGCACTAGCCTTTCTACTCTCGGTTATGATGTAATTGCGGATGGTCTTCATGGCATCAGCCATCGTTTTCGGCTCGGCACAATACGCCTCAGAGACCATGTCTTCTGGCGTAACGAGGAGTTTCACGCGCCTGTGGTTCCTCTTGATGGCCCACTTGGCGTACTTGATGATCTTCTCGTACGTCGGAGCGTCGTTACCGCTTATCTGTTCAATGCTGCCCATGCCTGCTGCCTTTTACCTAATGACCTAATGCCTGAATACCGAAGAAGACCCCGCCTAACACTGCATTGTCGCCACGAGGCGCGGCGTCAATGCTTGTCCGTTGGCCGCTCAATTACCAGTAGGAGGCTCTGGCAATGCCATCCAGTACCGGATGTCTCGCACCAGCATATACTCGTCCGACCACTGGCCTTCCGACCAGCACACCACCACCTCTTTGCC
>Ga0209582_1001355_pt1 | contig 12087 bp, 4 predicted proteins | sample KloWWTmetKNB5Kit_FD_187176 | JGI IMG/M metagenome (GOLD analysis project Ga0209582, IMG submission 187176) | Active sludge microbial communities from Klosterneuburg, Austria, studying microevolution and ecology of nitrifiers - Klosterneuburg... | ecosystem: Engineered > WWTP > Aerobic digester >...
TGACCGCGAAGCGGCTCAAATCGATCGATGTGCAGGCCAATAGTTCCCGCGTCCGCGCCTACCAGGTGACCTATGCCAGTAGCCAGACCACCGGACGGTCGCTCTTAGAATCGATTCAACAGTTTGGGAGTGATGCCGTCTTCAACGGTTCCTACGCGATCACCAGTGGGACGGCGTTGCCGCCGGTAAGCTTAGGCTATGAAGCCGAAACCATCGCGTTAGGGGAGGACAGTGTCTGGGGAACCAGGAGTTATGGCATCAATTGCATTGGGACCCCGAACTGCCGCGCAGCGGTGAGTTTTGCCGATGTGAACGGCGATGGCCGGGCCGATGTGGTCTATGAACGGACCGACGTGACGGAGTTTCGCGTCCTCCTCTCGTCCGGGACCAGTTTTGGCACCGATACGGCCTGGGGCTCGCGGGCCTATGGCGTAGCCTGTACGGGCGCATCGAACTGCCTCCCGAACTTTACCTTCGCGGACGTCAACGGCGACGGCAAAGCGGATTTCATCTACCAGCGGACGGATGTCGATGAGTTCCGCGTGCTGCTGTCCACCGGCACCGGCTTCGGCACCGATACGGCCTGGGGTTCGAAGAGCTACGGCGTGGCCTGTCTGGGAAGTTCGAATTGCCGACCGGGCTTTGCCTGGACGGATGTGAACGGGGACGGCAAGGTGGACTTTGTCTATCATCGATCGGATGTCGATGAATGGCGTGTACTGCTCTCCACCGGCACCAGCTTCGGCACGGATACGGCGTGGGGGACGAAAGCGTATGGCATTGCCTGCATCGGGGCGACCAATTGCCAGCCGAGTTTTAGCTTTGTGGACCTCAATGGGGACGGTCGAACAGACTTGGTCTATGAACGAACCGGGACGACGGAATTCCGCGCCATGCTGTCCACCGGGACGGCCTTTGCCACGGACACGGCGTGGGGCGCTCGGGCCTATGGGATCGGCTGTGCCGGGGCGTCGAACTGCGTGCCCGCCTTCGGGTTCTTCGACGGGAACGGGGACGGCAAAGCGGATTTTATCTATCACCGCGTGGATGCCAATCAGTTCCGTGTCCTCCTCTCGACCGGCAGCGGGTTCGACACCGATACAGATTGGGGTGACAAGGATTATGGAGTCGCCTGTGCCGGGTCCAGCAACTGCCAACCGGCGTTTGGCTATTTTGATACGAACGGGGATGGCAAATCGGATTTTGTGTACAACCGCGACAATTCCAATGATCTCCGTGCGGTCGTGTCCAACGGAGCCGACTACAATCCTGACGCCCTGTGGGGGACTCGTGGAGCGGGCATCTCCTGTGTGGGCCCCCCGACCTGCCAACCCAGCTTTTCCTATATCGATGTCACCGGTGATGGCAAAGCCGACTTTACCTATATCCAGTCGGATAACAATAATCTGCGGGTGCTGCCAAGTGGGCCCGGCAAGTTTCTGCTGACATCCGTCACCAATGGTTTGGGTGGCGCGACCACCATTGCCTATACCTATTCCACCCAATATACGAACACCCAGCTTCCCATCCCGCTGGCGACGGTGAGTTCGCTCACGACCTGCGACAATTGGAGTGGATCATCCTGTACCGGGACGGCCTCCGTCACCGCCTATACGTATAGCGGCGGGTTCTATCACATTGCCGAACGGGATCTGCGAGGGTTCAACTACGTCAAGGTCACCGGTCCGACCGGCCCGAGCGGCGAACAAGCCATCACCGAAACCTGGTTCCATCAAGGCAACGATGTCGCGGTGGACACCAACAATCCCAATGTGGCCGTCGGCTACACCAAGGGCTTGGCCTATCGCGTCAAGGTCACCGATGCAGCCGGGTATATCTTTTCGAATACGACCACGGCCTATGTGGCCGACAGCGACAGCGCCGCCCCCTACTTTACGCCGGTGGCCCAGGTGGACGGCTCGCTGGATAACGGGGCCAAACAAACCCGGACGGTCTATGCCGACTATGACGCCTATGGCAATGTTCTGCGCGAAGACCAGTCTGGTGATTTGAGCACAACCAGTGACGATCGAACCGTCGTACGGACATTCGGCAATAACACGACCGATTGGCTGCTCGGCTTTCCGACCAGTGAGACGGTTTATCAAGGCATCGGGCTCAGTCCCCAGGTGGCTCAATCCACGTTCTATTATGACGGCACGACCAGCTGTACCACCGCCTCGACCAATCAGACGCCCACCAAGGGACACCTCACCCGAACCGTTCGGTGGCTCAACGGCGGGACGAATCCGGAAACCCGGATGGCCTATGATGCCTATGGCAATCTCGCCTGTACACGGGATGCGAACGGCAACACCAGCACGCTGGCCTACGACACCACCAACACCTTTCCCACCACGGCGACCAATGCGCTGAGCCAGGTCACGACGACTCAGTATTATGGCGTTGGCGGTCAAGGTCTCACGAACGGGGTCTTCGGACAGGTCAAGAGCGTCACGGACGCCAACAGCCAGACGGTGGCCTATGAATATGACACGCTGAGCCGCCTGACGAAGACCACGGCGCCAGACGGGCTCGTGACAACGACCACCTACAACTATGGGACGGGATTTTCCGTCGGCACCCAGCATGTGCTGACCAGCAGTTCCGGCGCCGGCGTGACGACCGCCTTGACCAGCGCGAATTACTTTGATGGCATCGGCCGCTCTGTCAAGACAGAGTCCAGCGGGCCGGACAGTGCCACGATTGTGACGGAACTGGAATATGACATTCGGGGCGCTGTGCGTAAACGGAGCTTGCCCTACTTCAAGACGGTCGAATCTGTCACCGGGCGCTGGTCTACGCTGCAATACGATGCGCTGGGTCGGCTGACACGCCTGGATCTGCCGGACGGCACCCGGAGCTTAGCCTGTACCAGCGCCTGGGTGACCGTCTCCATCGATACGGCCAATCACCGGAAGCGGGACACGAAGGATGCCTACGGGCGAACGGTCCGCGTCGATGAGTATCAGGGAACCACCAGCACCTGTGACACCACCGTCGGCAGCCCTTATGCCACGACGACCTATCAATACGATACGCTGGGCAACCTGCTGTCGGTGACCGATGCCAAGGGCAATGTGACGACCATGAGCTACGACACCCTGAGCCGCAAGACGGCCATGCATGATCCGGACATGGGCGACTGGAGTTATCTCTACGATGCCGTCGGCAATCTGACCAAGCAGACGGATGCGAAGAGCCAGCTGCTGTGGTTTCGCTATGATGTACTCAATCGGCGCACGCAGAAGGATTTTACGACGCAAAAGTCTCCCGGCGCCGGGGATGTCGTCTACACCTACGACGGCGGCACCTACAATCGGAATGGTCGCCTCCAGCAAGTCGTCGATGCCTCCGGGACCGTGGTTTTTCGCTACGATGCCCTCGGACGGATTACACAGACGGACAAGACCTTGGATGGGACGACCTATACCACGCAGAGTACCTATGACGGTCTGGGCCGCCTCCTCACCGTGACCTATCCCGGCAGCCCGACGACCGTGATGAGTTATGCCTACAACGGGCCACTGTTGGACAAGGTCTTGGATAGCACCACGACCTATATCCAATACAGCCAGTACAATGCCTTGGGCCAAGCGGGACTCACTCGTTATGGCAATGGCGTGACCACCACGAAGACCTACGCCCAGACCACCAACACCGTCTGTTCCCAACAGAATTTCCGCCTCTGTACCCTGAAGACGGCCGGACCGGCGGGGGTGCTCACGGCCAGCGCGGCGGCTCCCGGCACCGCCGTCAATCTGTCTACTGAAGGGACTACCGACTGGGCCCACTGGGGCCTGACCACTGCGTCCAGTTTTAACCACAAGAGCGGCGTGACGGCGCAGATCAGCACCTTCTCGACAGTGGGCGGCGGGACGGCCCAACGCTTTGACGATAATCCCACAAGCTATACATGGACCGGCGGGACACCCACGTCCAGTGCCACGAACAGCCCGACCGGCGTCTACATCGTCGGGCTCAACAAGGGTTTCCAACTTACGGTTCCCGCTGACACCACGCCGCGCACGGTGAAGCTCTACCTGGGCGGATGGGGCGCGCAGGCAAAATTCGACGCGACTCTGAGCGACCAGAGCGCGGCGGCCTATACCGACACGTCCTTCAACGATTCCGGCAGTGGGGATGGGACCAACCGCGTCTATACCCTGACGTACCAGGCGGCGTCCGCCAATCAGACGCTCACGCTCGCCTGGACGGTGACGGGCATGAATGATCCCCAGTGGGGGAACGTGTCCCTGCAGGGAGCCACTCTCGTTACGGGGTCGGTGACTGGTGCCCTCGCCGGGAGTCTCGCCACGCCCAGCGCCACGGTGACGCTCTCGACCGAAGGCACGACGGATTGGGCGCATTGGGGTCTGGCCACCGCCAGCAGCTTTAATCACAAGAGCGGCATCACCGCGCAGATCAGCAACTACACCGCGCTCGGCGGGGCCACGGCGGCTCGCTATGATACCAACCCCAACGGGTACAGCTGGACCGATGGCACGCCGACGGCCAGTGCCACGAATTCGCCCACAGGTTTGTATATCAATGGGCTGAACAAGGGGTTCCAGATCACGGTGCCGGCCGATACCACCTCACGGACCGTCAAGGTCTATGTCGGCGTCTGGGGCGCGCAAGGCAAACTGGAAGCCACGTTAAGCGACAGCAGTGCCAGTGCCTATGTGGACACCTCCGTCACCGATCCGGGCGGGAGTTCTGATGGCATCGCGCGAGTGTATACCTTGACCTATCGGGCTGCATCGTCGGGTCAGACCCTCACGGTCAAGTGGACCGTGGAGACGATGCATGAGGCGCAATGGGGGAATGTCACGTTGCAGGCGGCCACGTTGGTGACCCACAGCAACAGCGGCACGGTCTATCAAGATCTGCAGTATGCCTACACGGCGGATGGCAACCTCACGACCATCGCGGACCACACGGTGGCGGGTGGGGCGGGGGATCAGACCATGACCTACGACAGTCTGGACCGGCTGACCGAGGCCGAAGGCCCCTATGGCACCGGTGGGGCATCGGCCTCGATTACCTATAGTTACAACGAAATCGGGAATCTGACGGCCAATTCCCAGGTGGGCAGTTATACCTATCCCACCAGTGGCTCAAGCAGTGTGCGGCCGCACGCCGTGACCACGGCGGGGAGCAACAGTTACACCTATGACGCCAACGGCAACATGACCGCCGGAGCGGGCCGATCCTTCACCTACAACCTGGAAAACAAACCGCTCACGATCACGATTGGCGGTCAGACGACGACGTTTGTCTACGACGGTGACAATGGACGCGTGAAGAAGATCGTGGGGAGTACGACGACGCGCTATATCAGCCAGCTCTACGAATGCGAGAACACGAGCTGCTCGCGGATGATCTTTGCCGGGTCCGAACGCGTGGCGACGCTGCCAGCGAGCGGAGGCATCCACTATTATCACCAGGACCATTTGGGCTCGTCGTCTGTCATTACCGACGAGACCGGTGCAAAGGTCCAGAACCTCACGTATTTTCCGTACGGCGCGACCCGCACAAACAATTCCCCTGTCACGCCAACCGTCAACGTGCCGTATAAGTACACCGGGCAGGAACTGGATGCCAGCACGGACCTCTATTACTACGGGGCGCGGTACTATGATCCGTTGCTCGCCCGGTTCCTCAGTGCGGACACCCTCGTGCCCAATCCTAGCGATCCGCAAGAACTCAATCGTTACACCTACGCCGGGAGCAATCCCTTTCTGTACACCGATCCCACCGGACATTTTAAGATCAAGTTCACGAAGTTCTTCCAGCGCGCCTTGGGGGATGTCGGCACGGCGGTGGTTGGCGTGCTTGGGCAAAGCTTCGGTGGGACGCTATCATGGACGAATCCGCTACTGGGTGCTGTCGTCTCCGGGTTAGGGACGGCAGTCCTGACCCAATCCAAGACGGGGCGGTACACTTTGGCAGGAGAAATTGTTGTGGCCTCGGCCGTGGCAAGTTTCGCGTGTGGAGGCTGTGGAGCAACTGTGACTTTCCCATTAGTAGGAGCTCAAGTAAGTGCGATACCAGCTTCCGCAACTGTGGGGGCGATTGGTGTGGGAACGTTGGGCGGTATTTCAGCCGCAAAGGCAGGCGGAGACATCAGTAGCGGGGTGCTTGTAGGGACAGCCTTGGGAGCGGCTAGTGGAGCACTAAATGGATACCTTGGGGCTTTGTCTAACCAAGTGGTTGCTTCTGGAGGGCTCTCGTTTGCATCATTCGGTTCCGCAGGGCCCCTTCTGTATGCGGGGGGCCTTAATATGGCTGGTGCGACAATCTTGAATGCCGCAAGTGGCGCAGCTATCGGGTACGGGGGCGGGCGTGGGGATGTGAATACAATGCTTCAGACGGGGGGCCGCAGCGTGGCAGGGAGAGTGACGACCAGTTCTGTGACAGCGATGCTCGGAGTAGCGCTTGGACTGACCGGACCTCCTCAAGACTTTAAACTGGGGTGGGAGGGTGGCCTTCAACTTACGATCACAAAGTCTATGGCGGTCAGTGTTGCCAATTTCGTCACGTTGTTCGGAGGGAATGCTCCACAATGGAGCGAACTCGAGAATGATAGACTTCGGCAACAGATGAGAAAGCCGTGAACTTAGAATTCAGTAGGATAAGTATAGAGAAGACGGAAATGGTATGCGAATTAAGGGAGCACTGCGTTTTATGGCATTAAAATGGCCACTCAGAAGAGTACAGAACCTTAGGCTAGGAATCTTGATCATCCTACTTCAACTTACTGTGCTTGTAGGTTGCTTTCCCAAGGCAACAGGCCCACTCTTTCAGCGTTCAATAGAAATGGCCCCCGAGCAATCGATCGTCTATCTGTACTATCCATGGTTTGGATGGAATGTTTTTCCGCGGGAAGTATTTGTCGATGGAGTCAGCCTCACCACACTCCACGGAGCAGAATACTATCCTTATCTCACTGCTCCAGGCAGGAAGAGCTTCACCTTGCAGCATGACGAATTGAAACGCCGCATTGACTTGAAATTGGAACCGAACCGAGCGTATTTCCTAAAAGTGGATTACGTTCCTCTTGCTTGGATGCTCACTCCAAGTGGGACACTAACTCTAGAAGAAGTGCCGGAAGCAGTCGCGTTGGAGGAAATCAGCAAGTGTCGACTCATGTCTGATGTGGATGGAACAACGGGTGACAATCATGGGATGATAAGGAAATAAATACACCCTGAAACGGATGCTAGTAGTGGGCGACCTGGAATCTTTCGCTAATAGGGTCGTGTACCTCCACCGCCAAAAGAGTCATTTAATGGCGGACGTCAAGTCTCGTGATAGGCAAAGTGACACCTTCAATCGTGAACGAAACCGATATCAATGATGGCCGATAACTTGCCCTTTTCTACCTTAAGCTGCTAAAACCGTCACGTCGATTTCAAATAACCAAGTTTCTGATCCCCCTCTGGAAAATCCCGTTGGGGACACCACTTCCTAACTCTTTCTCGCACCAATCCTGGTGATTCGCATTTCCTGAAGCCCTTGCTTGTGACGCTGGCTGCACGAAAGGGGCTGTCTTGGCTATATTTTTCTTAGGTCTTGCCGTATGTCGTGCTTGCGGCAGAGCTCTTGATCCCAATGCCCGCGTGGATCTTCCAAGCCAATGGTTAGTTTTCTGGGGGAAGGTCACTACCGCCATTGTCTAGGCCGACATGGGGTCACGTTGTTCTACGAGGGTATGCAAGTGAGCGGCCAAGGTGCCAAGAGAAGTTGATGCAAAGCGGTATGTTCATTGAGTCACTGCCGGCTCATGGGAATGCCGCTCGACTGCATTCGCGCTCGCATTGAGCTCTTGTTGTAACTGCGTTATTGCGGCTGATGAGGACGCGTGGGAGGTTCTGCCATCAAATAGCTGAGCAACCGATTCGTGTGCTCGACTCTTCCCCGCGGGGTGAGATGGTAGATGCTGCCGGTAAATAAGTCAGGACCATATTGAAAGTCGGAAGGATTTCCGAGGATCGGTATGCCGAGTTTGCGAACTTTGTTCATGATTGCGCGTATCGAACCCTGGAGACGCGGTGAAGTGAGGTCGAGTCTGTCTTTCAGGGTCGGTGGCCATGTGATGTACACCTGAATGCCTTGGGACTGACAATCCACAAAAAAATGTTGCAGGGTGTCCCAGAAATACGCCGCCTCTACGAAATCGAGATCCAACTTATAGGGGTTGCCGGTGTATTCGAGCGGATGCTCCGGCGCGCTTATAATGGCATCACCATGAGGATTCAGATTCAGAAATGAGAACATCCTGTCAGGTTGATGGTCGGGGTTATTCCACGCCGCATGGACAAGGCTCAGGATGTCCGAAGGGCTTTTTCGTTCTCTTGATCGAACGCGAGCCAGATGTTCCCCCGCCAGCTTCGCGATGACGCCCAACAAGACTCGTTGTGGAAGGACGGAGCGCAAGAACCTCAGTTTTTCCCTGTTCTCCAGTTGCCAAAAATACTCCGGGTACCAGGCCATCACCTGATTGGTGAACCAATCGCTATAGGGAGTCGTGGCGCGGTAGTGTTCATATTCCAGAGGCAAGACCACGATATCACCGCGTTTGAGGTACGGTGTCATTTCGTTCAGTAGGAAATGAATCGGTCGACCGATGTGAAGGCCCAGATTAATCGTGGGAGTTCCTAGTGCTTGCTCAACTTGCTGAGAATCTATTCCAAAGAAGGCGCTGGATCCGGCTGCGAAGATGATTTTGTTCTTGTCCTGGTTTCGTGCGAGCAACTCGTGCTTCACAACTTGTGCTTCATAGAGCCAATATTCAGCGGAGACTAGGGCACCGATCTGGTAGAGAAACGCTCCGATATAACAAAAAGCGCCGAGTGCGAGGGTGAGCGCAATCGTTCCCAAATATCTTGTGGGTAACGATATCGTCATGACGGTTCAGAAGTTCTCATAAATAAACCCGCCAGACTGCGACGTAATCGACGCAAGCCACACAAGGAACAACAGTCCCCCCACAAACAGGGCTATTCTCAGCGAGAGCGGGGATTCAGACTCATGGGAGGACGCGCCCGTCCCTTCGAGCGCGTTGGGTAACTTTAGCACGATGAGACCGGAGACGACCAGCCAGCCAATGTGGAGCATGGGCGTTGAAAGGAGGATGTCAACCGGATAGATCGTCCACCGGCCCGCTGGGATGACGAGTCCGAGTTCATAGCCAAAGAAGCGCGCAAGTGCGGCAAGTTGCGGCGCGGGTGTCTCAAGGTAGAGGAGTGCTCCCCGGAACCCGCCTGCCCAGAGTCCATTCAGGCCTAATAGGGATGCCGTCAGCTTGATCGCTGCGGGCACAGTATCTGCCCGAAACCAGGCCCAGCCAAAAGCGACGGAGAGAAAGGTCAATCCCCATCCAACTACAGGCGCGCAGGCAAGCTCCAGCCTTCGCCAGCCATGGTTGATCAGAAGATACCCGCCATGAAGAGCGCCCCAAATCACGAATGTCCAACTCGCTCCATGCCAGAGTCCGCATAACACCATGGTGAGAAGCAGATTCAGGTATTGGCGCACCGCTCCCTGCCTGTTTCCGCCGAGCGAAATGTACAAGTAGTCGCGAAGGAATCGGGAAAGGGTCATATGCCACCGCTTCCAGAAATCAATGATGTTGGTGGCCTTATAGGGCGAGTTGAAATTCTCGGGCAGGGCGATCCCGAACATTCGAGCAATGCCCAGTGCCATATCAGTGTAGCCGGAAAAATCAAAGTACAATTGGAACGTATAGGCCAGGATTCCACCCCAGGCCTCAACCATGCCCAAGTCTCTGCCGAACGCGTCTGCTGTGAAGAGGGAATTGGCATAGCCGGCCAGGGTATCCGCCATCACTACTTTCTTGAACAGCCCGATGGTGAAACGAGTCATCCCTTCGGCCAACGCCGCGAGTGTCAATGCGCGCATGCGTTCGTTGAGTTGGGGGGTGATCTCGCCATGTCGAACGATCGGGCCGGCTAGGGTTTTGGGAAAGAAGGAGCAGAGGAAACAGTAATCCAGAAAGTTGAAGCTCTTAACCTGCCCTCGATACACATCCATCAAATAAGCGATTTGCTGAAAGGTGAGGAATGAAATTCCGAGCGGCAAATAGCCGACGACCAGGGGGTATGTAGTGTGCATGACGGCATTGATGTTGTCGAGGACGAATGCCGAGTATTTGAAATAACCAAGCAGGGCGAGGTTGATCGTAATGCCCAAAGCCAAGAGGAGTTTTCTCCGCGATCCGAGGTCTGTGCTGTATCGGTGGATGGAGCATCCGATCAGAAAGTTTATGCCGATCGAAGCTAAGAGCAGTTCCACATCGGACAGGGCCCGCCAACCACAAAACACCAGTGACATGACGACCAGTCCGGCAAGCGCAAGACGAAAATGTCCGGCTCTGTTGAGCAGGAAGTGGAGCGCGATGGTGAGCGCCAGAAAGAGGACAATAAGTTCGAACGAATGAAGCGGCATGGTGATCTTTGAAGTTTGCTGGAATTACGTTTTCTTCGGAATCAGCTGTCGGCTCTCGATGGTTTTCCCCAGTCTAGTGGGCAAATTGAGATGAGGCTGCCGACCCGCTGACGGCAGTGAGGCGGTTTGTCGCAGAGCCGAAAGTTTGCAACTCAGTGCATGCGACAGGCAACGCACATTGTATGGGGGGTGTCCGTCTTGGGGGAGGGTTGGGTTGCCCACAGTATACAAAACACTGGCCGCCCCGGCAACCCATTCTTTCTTCGGCGAACCATTCGGCCTGCATATTTTGATTTGACTCCCGTGCCGGGAAAGCACTGAGTCCTGTTGAGTTTAAGTTGGGAGGGCGCGCAATGCCCTGTATACGCGCGCGGAGAAATTTCTCTCGTTGTGGTGCGTGGGACGAGATGATGCCGGCAGTATCACGTCATAACGATGCCGGTCGGCGGGTGCGAATGAGATCTACGGTTGGAAAGCCGAGGCGCTCGGCCTGCTCGACGAGGCGCTGATAGGTAGCCTCTTCCAGCTGAGGTGCTCGCGAGAGAACCCAGAGAAACCGACGATCAGGTGTGCCGACCATCGCGGTTCGGTATTCCGGATCAAGCGCAAGAATCCAGTAGTTCCCATCCCGTGATGACCCGAAGAGCCGCGCGAAGAAGTTATCGAAGACCACGGTGAGCCGTGCATTGGTTTTCGGGTCGATCACCGTCGCCACACCCTCCGCCTGATTCACTCCGCCACTGTCGGTGAGACACTCATTGTGAACTCCGATGCTGCCATCCGGACGGCTGGTATACATGGCTTTCGAGTCAACGCAGTGCCGCTGAAACCACATCGGTAGCCGGGCGATCTCGTACCACGTTCCCGCGTAGCGTGCGAGATCTACCGAAGCCACTGTCGGCAATGTGTCCTTGTGCTCCACGCCCGCACAGGCTGTCACGGTAAGGCAGAGAGCCAAAACCGTCAACCTCACGCTCAATCTGATCCCGCTATCTGCCAAGTCTCGCACCAGCAGTTTATTAATCAGCCTGTACATAGTGTGCACTCGGGGTGTGTTGTAAAGTTTCGGTGAGTGACATCGTTAGCTGGAGCCCTCATAGCCGTGGCTTTATCATAACAAGTACCAATGCCGCTGTGTAGGCGAACGAGGGGAGGCAACGCCGGGTGCAGGAGGCTGAGTCAAGTGAGGAACCGACGCCGTGCTTAGCCCGCAGGCTCTTGGCACTTTCTCGGTTCGTTGTGTGCCGTCGGTGTGATCGGAACCTCAACCCACTTTTCTCCGCCTTGACGCTCGAGCTTCTGAAGGTAATTAGGGCGAAACGTAACCAAAGAAGCACCGCAAAAAGAGTTTGAAGAGGTTCTCCTTGCGATGGTTGAATCGATACTCAATTTCCTTCAGATACATCGGAAAATGATATTTCGAGACGCCTCGGTAATTGTAGAGGATGTGTTTGGCAAACGACCAGAACCCTTCAATCCCGTTGATCTGGTTCTTCGTCCGGCGATCAACGAGGCTCTTGCTGTGGTTGACGGTGTGATGTTTGCCATAGCGGCGCAACGATTGATAGCCGCGGAACGCATCCGTGTAATAGACGGAGCCTTTGCGGGTGGTGG
>Ga0209582_1001357_pt1 | contig 12081 bp, 12 predicted proteins | sample KloWWTmetKNB5Kit_FD_187176 | JGI IMG/M metagenome (GOLD analysis project Ga0209582, IMG submission 187176) | Active sludge microbial communities from Klosterneuburg, Austria, studying microevolution and ecology of nitrifiers - Klosterneuburg... | ecosystem: Engineered > WWTP > Aerobic digester >...
AATCCAGGGCAACGATACACAAACTGCGGGTGAATAGCTCTCAGCAGGTGGCGCGTTGTTTTACTTCATCCAGCAATCCTTGCTTTACAATGAAGTCGACGATCTGATCCACGCCTTCTCCGGTATGCATGTTGGTAAATACAAAAGGACGATCGCCGCGCATTTTTTTCGCGTCTCGCGCCATGACATCAAGATTTGCGCCGACATGAGGCGCAAGATCGGTTTTATTGATAACCAGAAGTGCCGAGCGCGTAATTCCGGGGCCGCCCTTACGAGGAATTTTTTCACCTGCGGCAACATCGATGACATAGATTGTGAGATCAGACAGTTCTGGACTGAAAGTGGATGCCAGGTTGTCGCCGCCGGATTCAACCAAAATCAGGTCAAGATTCGGAAAATCTGCGGTCATGCGCGCAATGGCTTCGAGATTGATCGACGCATCTTCCCGGATCGCCGTGTGCGGGCATCCTCCGGTTTCCACGCCCATCAGGCGTTCCGGTGGCAACGCATTGGCGCGCAACAGGATTTCCATGTCTTCCTTGGTGTAAATATCATTGGTAATCACGGCCATTTCATAGCGATCGCGCATTTTCTTGCTCAGTGCTTCGCAGAGAGCGGTTTTACCAGAGCCCACTGGGCCACCGATGCCAACTCGAAGAGGATTTGATTGTTTGTTCATATCGTTATTTCCAAGAATTATGATCGATATACTCTACTATATTGCGTTTCATGCTGCATCGACAGCAATGATAAGCCCGGCGCCCAATTGGATAATTCATCGTCATTGAGCAACTGCGCACGCTGTGCGACTTTTTCGACGACTGGATGCAAGGAAAGCAATAATCTCTGTCCGGAAACCTGTCCCAAGGGAACCGATTTGACGCACACCAGCACCTGATTTTCAACCAGTGAGAACAACATACCCAACAAAGCTGCCTCACGTGGCACTCCAAGGGCTACCGCCGCACAGGCAAACGCAGTGGGTAAGGGTGTTTCGGATTGAAGTGACAATATTGCTTGCAGGGAGTCGTCGGCAATCTTGAGATCCATCGCCAGTTTCCTCAAAGAATATCCCATCTGGATGGTTTCGGCGCGAAACTCGGCTGTATCTCGCGCGGCAACAAAGCATTCAGTCCAATAACTGACAGTTGCCGCGTCGCGCTCGGCAAAAGCGTTCAGTAATCGCCATACGATCGGCGCCTCGAAATCGGCGATGATACTCAATGATTCAGAAATCCACGTATAGGCGGAATTTTCATCGTAGACAGCGCGGTTTTCGATGGCAGATTCCAGTCCTTGAGAATAGGTGTAGGCTCCAATCGGCAACGATGGACTGGCCAATTGCAACAAACGGAGCAATAAAGCGGACTGCATGGCATTACTCCCGGTGCTGTGAATCCGACGGACGGTGGATCTTCTGCCGTGCAGGTATGGGAGCCAGTGGACCGTGGGCATGATAGTGTCCATCGCCATGATGGTGATGGTGTCCACCGCTGCTTCCATATGCGCCGGACTCCGGCTCGAATGGTGCCGTTTCTTCACTAACCGTCGCGCCCAGGCCTTCGAGCATTTGCTTTAGCACGCTATCCTGGTGAATGCGCAGGAATCCATCACCAACTTGGGTTTGCGTATGCCGATTTCCCAAATGAAATGCGCAACGCAACAAGTCATGCGGTGTGCGACACGTGACACGGTAGGTCGGTTCGGCAGCGGCAATGATCTGCACCACCCGGCCATCGTCACTCTGAAGCAGATCGTTATGCCGCAATACGGTGCCGCGTGCGGTAAAAATGGCTACTTCTTCACCACTGGTCAATGCTGTTCGCAAGCGGCTGTTTTCACGCATTTCATAAGGAAGAACGAGTTCCGCAAAAACCGATTCAGCTTGGTCTATTTTGGTATTGAGGGTAATCATCTGTTTTTATTGCATTCATTTAAAGATTATTGAAAGTCGCAATCATTGTTGTCAGCATAATAATGTCTTGCAACGGCACAGCTTCCAGAGTCAGGAATATTGCAGCGGTTCCCAACCTAGAAAGCCGGCCTCGTTCCGCTATCCTTAGAATAGAAAATACCGTTGCGCCATCGGTAGCACATCTTCCGCGCCGCATGTCAACAGTTGACCATCCGCACGTACTTCATAGGTTTCCGGATCCACTTCCATTTTAGGCGTTGCACTATTGTGAATCATGTCTTTCTTGCGCAGATTCCGGGTATTTTTGACGGTGATCAGTTCTTTATCCAGTCTCAGTTGATCTACCAGGCCGGCGCTGAGTGCCGCTTGTGAAGTAAAAGTAAAACAAGATGTTTTGATGCCGCCACCGTAGCCGCCAAACATATACCGATAATGCACAGGCTGTGGAGTAGGGATGGATGCATTGGGATCACCCATCAGAGATGCTGCAATCATTCCACCTTTTAGAATCATCGATGGTTTTACACCGAAGAAAGCTGGTCTCCATAATACAAGATCTGCATACTTACCAACCTCGATGGAACCGATAGCGTGTGCAATGCCGTGAGTAATTGCCGGATTGATGGTGTACTTGGCAATGTAACGTTTTACCCGGAAATTATCATTTCTAGAGTTGTCTTGCTGCAATGTGCCGCGTTGTATCTTCATCTTATGCGCGGTTTGCCATGTCCTCAACACGACTTCACCGATACGCCCCATTGCTTGTGAATCGGATGACATCATCGAGATAGCGCCCATATCATGCAGGATATCTTCAGCCGCGATCGTTTCCTTGCGAATGCGTGATTCTGCAAAAGCAAGATCTTCCGCAATATTGGCGTGCAAATGATGGCACACCATCAGCATATCTAAATGCTCATCCAGTGTATTGACCGTATAGGGACGGGTGGGGTTGGTCGATGACGGCAGTACATTATCCAGACCTACCACGGCAATGATGTCGGGTGCGTGACCGCCGCCTGCACCTTCGGTATGGAAGGTATGGATGGTGCGGTCTTTCATTGCGGCAATGGTGTTTTCCAAATAACCGCCTTCATTGATGGTATCGGTATGGATAGCAACCTGTACATCATACTTGTCGGCGATGTCTAAGCAGTTATCGATTGCTGCGTAAGTCGTACCCCAGTCTTCATGGAGTTTTAAACCGCAAGCACCGGCAAGAACCTGTTCTTCAAGCGGAACTGGCAGACTGGTGTTGCCCTTGCCAAAGAAGCCCGTATTCATGACCAGTCCGTCGGATGCCCTGAGCATGGAATGGATATGCCAGGGCCCTGGTGTACAAGTGGTGGCGGCGGTGCCCACGGCCGGACCGGTACCGCCACCCAACATGGTGGTAATACCGTTCATCATGGCATCTTCGGCTTGTTGCGGCGAAATGAAGTGGATGTGGGTGTCGACACCGCCTGCGGTGACGATCATATTCTCGCCAGCGATGATCTCGGTTGCCGACCCGATTGCCATGGTGACATTGGGTTGGATGTCCGGATTGCCAGCTTTACCAATATTAGCGATCTTGCCACTCTTAATGCCAATGTCAGCCTTGACAATGCCCCAGTGATCGATAATGACTGCATTGGTAATCACCGTATCCATGACATCAGCATGATTGCGTTGCGATTGCCCCATACCATCGCGAATCACTTTACCGCCACCAAACTTTACCTCCTCACCATAGGTAGTAAAGTCTTTTTCAATTTCAATCATCAGTTCCGTGTCGGCAAGACGAACTCGGTCTCCGGTCGTTGGGCCCATCATTTCGGCATAGGTTTGACGGGAAATTTTTACGCTCATTTGCTTACTCCTGTAAAATTGCTGCGATACAAATTATTTCAGTTTGCCCATCACTTTTTGATTAAATCCATATACGATCCGGTCACCGGAAAGATCAACAAGCTCGACAGTTCTTTCTTGTCCAGGTTCGAAGCGGACAGCCGTGCCGGCCATAATATTCAATCTCATGCCATAAGCAGCTTCCCTGTCAAATTTCATGGCGGAATTCACTTCATAAAAATGAAAGTGAGAACCAATTTGAATGGGGCGGTCTCCTCCATTCGAAACAGTCAACGTTTTTGTTCTTCTGCCGGAATTTAGTTCGATATCACCAGGCTCTGTAAATGTTTCACCTGGAATCATTGGTACTCTCATAGCGGTCTCCTATTCTGTTGATTAATTAAACAATCGGATTATGGACAGTCACGAGCTTGGTACCATCCGGAAAAGTTGCTTCAACCTGGATATCCGGAATCATTTCAGGAACGCCTTCCATGACATCCGAACGAGTCAGTATTCGCTGACCTGCTGACATCAATTCCGCTACGGTTCGTCCATCTCTGGCACCTTCCAGTACGGCACAAGTGATCAGCGCAACCGCTTCCGGATAATTGAGCCGCAGACCACGGGCTTTACGTCTTTCAGCCAATAGACCGGCAGTAAATATCATGAGCTTGTCTTTTTCTCTAGGCGTTAGATCCATTGTTTTTCTCCTGGGTAAAATAACAGTTACAATTAAAATGATTGAATTACTGAAGCTTGCAAAAATCAATCAGAAAATTATCTTTTATCAGATCGCTGATAGAATCAGGTACTCCACATGCGCGGCACGATTGCTGTTCGATTGAGAATTTCCGGTCGTAACGAACCCCACACGCTTAGCATGACATGCCGGGCGATTTCGCTCGAATCACCCATATAGCGGGCAACGATCACCGATTTTAGTTGTGATAAACCAACTCGAGCGCCAGGATCGTTTTGAGTGACTTTTGCCATTTCCTCTCGTGTCACATCGATCAATGATTGCGGTAATGTTTTTACTGTTGCAATAAAAGTGGCACACACCGTCTTGCCGGAAAGCGCCAATGGACCATTCATGCTGGGGCTTTCGCCGTTAAGTCGAATTTGCTCCAGCCAGATCATTTTATTGTTGTGTTTGATGCTTGTACGCTGACTGATCTGGCCTTTATTGAAGGATTCACCTGATGCCGTTCGACCAAAGCATAAAATTTCACATCCTGCATAAATTGCATTGTCTTCAAGCGTCACTTCATGATCAATGCGGACATCCGCATTATTATAAAAAATGGTTTCTTGAGGCACCCACTCAAGTGAAGCATCGTTTTCTAAACTGATTCTGATTTTTTGATGTGAAACATGACCATTGGCTTTGTACCATTTCGTTGCACCGGGGGTCGTAATTTGCGCATGTGCAGATGAGCCAATATGTGCAGTGAGTTCAAGTTGATCTCCGCCGACGACTCCGCCAGGTGGATGGATGATTACAACATGGCAAACTTTGCGTCCCTCTGGATATAGCGGTTTTTGAACCAGCAGGGGGCCATAGTGATCCCGTGACACGAGACGCGTTGTGCCAGCATCTTCAGCAAACTTAAGCGCTAGCCTTGCTTGTAGGGGAGTATGTTTCGGGTTTGCAACCGAGTCGACTGCCACAGTCGCCATAGACTGTTCTGGATATTTCAGAATAGTAGGGCTCCGTTGATTAAGGATTGATGTTTCTGAACAATTCGGTAGCAGCATGATGTTTTTAAGTTTTCTTGGCGGTGTGGTTCTAGAGCGTAATTAAATCTGAAGCTGAAAAGAAATTCTGAAAACATCTTGTGTTGGGCCTGCCACTCCCGGTGCATAATTCAATCCTTTCGACAAGAGATCGCCATGTTGGTAATAAGCAGAAACACGTGCATTAAATCCATCAATGATATAATTTACGCCTGCTTCGATTTCTTCGCGATTACTGCTTCGATTGGGCTGCACACTGGTAAATCTGCCGTAAGGTTGAAATTGTCCGACACCGACTTTACCTGGAATTAAATAAAGTCCTGTTACTGTCCACGATTTGCCATCAAACATGCAAAAGCAATCACGATCAGAAAAAGCAGCTGTCGAATAGTCTGCATAAAATTGTTTATATTCAGCATTTAGCGTTGTTACACCCATATTGCGCGGCAATACTTTTTCAAATAATAAATCGCCTGTGAAACCGAGAAAATCACTACGATGTGCTAATGATCCGGCGCCATTCTTTTGGTAAGACATACCGAATGCCAACGCTAAAATATCCCCTGCTTTGCCATAATAGGTACTGGAAGTATAGTAGCCAGGATTTTTCTCTGGGTTCAGAAAATTATAGGTCACACGTGCGGCGGTCAGTATAGTGCCGCTTGGATTGGGACCCGTGGTATTGGATGATTCCAGGCCGCGAAAGACTCCCATTGCATAACCCAGGGTTCCGGGAACGAATCCTGGCTCTGCATTACCCCATAAAGTTACCCCATCGTCACGACCATAACGACCAGCGCCCCCATTGCCAAAACCGGTACTGAAATCCTGAGAAAAGAAGGGGGTTTTGAAAGCATCATGAGTTGCTTGGAAAAACGGACCACTTAATTCTCCTCGTTCTGTAGGTGCTAACATGCGACCACCCCAAACGTTGAAATAGCGGTTGTATTCGAATTTAGCAATGGCATCAAGAATGTTGTAAGACATTCTGGGATTTTCGCCTGATGCGGTATTGTTACAAAAAAAACAATCGGTATTGATTTCGAATTTTAGATATTGATTGATCTGGCCATTGAGGTAAAGACGGGCATTATCGTTACTGTAAGCACCCCCATGAAAATTTCCAGAATTTTGATTCTCTGTCCACAATCCGGTACCTCGATAACCTGCACCCAAACTAATCCATCTAGTCTCACTAGTCTGTACTCTGAGTTTATTGGAAATGGGTTTGACAGATAAATCTATTGCGGTGGCTTGGGATGCAGATAAGAACAAAGTGCCCATGAACAAAGCGATTAGAAAAATCTTTAGCCAATCATGAAATCTCTGTTCCTCGGTATACCATCCGACTGGGTTAGCGGTTATTGATATTAATCGGGAATTCCTGATATTGGTTTGCGAATTGATATTGCCTGTTTGCATGAGGCTACCCATCCTCTATATGGAGTTATCAAACTGAATGATTGCTAACAGCTATTAATAATTGGAACTGAACTGATTAATTTTATATCAGGATTCTAAAACGCAAGGTTTGTAATATCTTTATTGCATTTTGTATGAATGTAATCTGCTTAAAACATTAAGAGAAATTTGGGAATTAGCATTAAAGAATCTTTTGAATAGAGAAAACATAATACCCATGCGAAGGGGGGCTGTTTCCAAAAATCGTGGAAATCTATTTTAATGAAGGATTGATAGTTGATTCATTCATTATTTCTATAATGGATTTACCCTAATCACTAATTGTTTGTTAATAAGTGAAGAGGTAAACTGCTAGGCAATTTCTGCTTACATCTTTACCAGACACAGAAATTTTATTTTAAAACTGAATAAAAGGAGTTTTTCTAATGAGTAACGGTGTTAAATTATCTTTACTGTTTTTTATATTTTTCTTTTTGTCGTCGCAAGCAGTTGCTGCAGATAGCTATTTTAATAATTCGGCTGAGAAATTTGTCAGTGGTATTACTAATGCCGCTACCGGATGGGTAGAGCTACCCAAGAACGTCATTCTAACCAGTAAAAAAGAAGGCCCGATTTATGGTGCCACCATTGGTTTAGGAATGGGTATCATGCATACCGTAGGGCGTAGCGTGGTCGGCATTCTGGACGCAGCTACTTTTTTTATTCCCACAAAGCCATCGGTTAATCCGCCTTATGTTTGGCAGGATTTCTCAAGAGAAACTTCCTATTAATCAGTTTTTTAAGACAATGATGTAAGTAGAGAGATTTTTAGAGGAATTAAAAACGCCGCACCTAAGTTAAAAGTGCGGCGTTTTTATTATTTGGAAATGAAGATGATCAACGTTGGGCTTCGAGTGCTGCAATCCTTTCTTCCAGCGGCGGGTGTGACATAAATAGGCTTTTCAAGCCTGAACCAATGCCGCCGGAAATGCCAAACGCAGCCAATTGATCAGGCAAATGGGCTTGTTGACTATTTAATTGGAGTCGTCGCAACGCGGCAATCATTTTATTTCTGCCCGCAAGACTGGCGCCTCCAGCATCAGCACGAAACTCACGTTGGCGACTAAACCACATGACAATGATGCTGGCCAATACTCCCAAAACAATCTCGGCAATGATATTGGTTATCCAGAATGCAGGACCATGGCCTTCTTCTGTTTTGAATATCACACGATCCACGGTATGACCAATGACGCGCGATAGGAAAATGACAAATGTGTTCACTACGCCTTGAATCAGTGCCAGTGTGACCATGTCGCCATTGGCTACATGACTGACTTCATGAGCCAGGACCGCTTCAGCTTCATCTTGACTCATGGCGTTCAGTAAGCCTGTGCTGACTGCAACCAGGGCATTGTTTTTAGACATGCCTGTAGCAAAAGCATTAATTTCCGGTGCATCATAAATAGCTACTTCAGGCATATCGATACCGGCCATTATTGCTTGCCGCTGTACGGTGGTGACTAGCCAGTGTTCTTGCGCGTTGCGGGGCATCTCAATGACTTGCGCACCGGTAAATCGCTTTGCTGTCCATTTTGACATGGCCAGCGACATGAATGAGCCACCAAATCCGAATACTGCAGCAAATAGCAACAAGGAATTGATATTCAAACCAGCGCCTTGCTCATCCAGGATTCTTTCAAACCCTAGCAATCGTAAGGTAATGCTCAATACGACGACAATAGCCAGATTGGTGGCTAAGAACAGAAGAATTCTTTTCATTCATTTACTCCGTGAAGTCAATTTAATCTTAAACAAAGTTATCTTTATATGAGATCGTTTTCATTAATTTCAAGAGAAGTGTAATTTACAGCACTCTTGTTATGGTCATCTATGTTTTTCAGGTTGTTTCAGGAAATGTTTATTCGCGAATAATAAACATTGAATGTGCTGATGCTTCAACCAACCTTTAGGTGAAATTTTGCGCAGAGAGTTCAGGTTATTTTCAATTTTTAGCGAGCAACTATCTGCAGCTTGTATCTGTAACGTGATTTAAGGCGGATTCGAGAGATATTTTAGTCTGTTGAATATTGGATGTAGACACAATATTCAACAGGGAAACACAGAATTATTTGTTTCTAACAATCTGAAATAAAATTTCATCTTGCTTGGTCATACCTAGATCACTGCGCGCGCGTTCTTCGATAGCCTCAAGACCTTGCTTTAAATCGCTGACTTCTGCTTCAAGCATATTGTTGCGATTCTGAAGATCAAGATTATTTTTACGTGCAGCAATCACATCTTGTTCAACTTGCCAGACTTTTCCCCAACTTGCTTTGCTAAACCATAACGGGTATTGCATTAAAGCAATCAGCAGCAAAAGTATAAAAGCCAGGAATTTCATTATCTGAGTTGGTAAAATGCTCTCCGGCCCGCATAACTTGCTGAATCTCCGAGATCTTCTTCAATACGTAATAATTGATTATATTTTGCAAGACGATCGGAACGGGACATTGATCCTGTTTTAATTTGTAATGCATTGGTTGCTACGGCGATATCTGCGATAGTGGTATCTTCGGTTTCCCCGGAACGATGCGAAATGACGGCGGTATAACCTGCGCATTTTGCCATCTCAATGGCTGAGAAAGTCTCTGTCAGTGTACCAATCTGATTAACTTTAATGAGTATGGAATTAGCAATGCCGCGCTTAATGCCTTCCTGCAAGATTTTTGCATTGGTGACAAATATATCATCACCCACGAGTTGAATCGATTTGCCTAATTTGTTGGTCAATAGTTCCCAGCCATCCCAGTCATGTTCGCTCATACCATCTTCGATACTGATGATCGGATATTTATCTACCCATGAAGCAAGATAATCGACAAATTGAGCAGAAGTCAGGTGCATTCCATCAGAAGCGAGATGGTATTTGCCTTCATGGAAAAACTCGGAACTGGCACAGTCCAATCCTATAGCAACATCTCTGCCGGGTTGATAACCGGCCTGATCAATCGCTTCCACGATCAATTGCAGAGCAGCTTCGTTATTTTCCAGATTAGGTGCAAATCCGCCTTCATCACCCACCGTAGTAGGCATATTCTTTGCGTTAATGAGTTTCTTCAGCGTGCTAAATACTTCCGCTCCACAGCGAATGGCATCGCGGAAGCTTTGAATGCCCAGCGGGACAATCATAAACTCCTGCATGTTGATATTATTGTTGGCGTGCGCGCCCCCATTGATCAGATTCATCAATGGCACAGGCATTGACATCAGACCTGCGCCACCCAGGTAACGATACAAGGGCAAACCGGATTCTTCCGCCGCTGCTTTCGCAACTGCTAACGACACTGCCAGAGTGGCATTGGCACCGAGTCTGGATTTGTTTGTAGTGCCATCGAGATCGATCAGCGCCTGATCAATGAAGCTTTGATCGATGGCATCAAGTCCCATCAATGTTTCAGAGATTTCGGTATTGACGTTTTCAACCGCCTTGAGCACACCTTTGCCTGAGTAGCGTTGTGCATCTCCATCTCTGAGTTCCACGGCTTCCTTGGTTCCAACGGATGCTCCGGAAGGAACAGAAGCGCGTCCCAACACGCCCGATTCCAGCAATACATCTGCTTCAATGGTTGGATTTCCGCGAGAATCAAGAATTTCACGGGCGATGACATCTACTATTGCACTCATGCTACATTTTCCCTGTATTAAATATTTAATTAGCGTTACTACTGATCGTTGTGTTGCACTGCTTTAAATTTTTTATTCCCAATCCTCATTACTGCCATGCATTGAGTCAAAAAAATTATGAATTATTGCTTACCGCATGTATCTTCTCATTTCCTGCAAGCTGGCGGTTGTTAGAAAAACGAATGGCGGCTTGCACATAGGATTTAAAGAGCGGATGGCCTCCTCTGGGCGTGGAAGTAAACTCGGGGTGAAATTGACAGCCGAGAAACCATGGATGCTCAGTTTCAGGCAGTTCAATCATTTCACACAGCTCTTCTTCCATCGACAATCCACTAATGCATAATCCAGCTTTTTCTAATTTAGGAATATAAGCGCTATTGACTTCATAGCGATGACGATGGCGCTCAATGATTTTATCTGCGCCATAGGTTTTCCAGGCTAAAGAACCTTTTTTCAGAATGCATTCCTGACCACCCAGGCGCATACTGCCACCAATGTCAGAATTTTCATTTCGTGTTTCAATTTGCCCATCGCGAGTGCGCCATTCGGTAATTAATCCAATCACTGGATAGGGCGTATCCGGATTGAATTCCGTACTGTGAGCACCTTTCATATTAGTTTTATTGCGCGCATATTCAATCACCGCTAATTGCATGCCCAAACAGATGCCTAGATATGGAATACGGTGCGTGCGCGCGAATTGGATGGCCATTATCTTACCTTCCACACCACGTTTGCCAAAACCACCGGGAACCAATATGGCATCCATTTGCGTGAGGCAATCAGTGCCTTGCTTTTCGATATTCTCAGAATCAATATAGGTGATATTAATCTGGCTGCTGGTGTGAATACCTGCGTGAATCAATGCCTCAGATAGTGATTTATAGGATTCGGTTAAATCGACATATTTCCCAACAATGGCAATCCGAACAGTGAATTTTGGATGCTCTAGTGCATAAACCAGTTTTTTCCAAATACTTAAATCAGCCGGTTTGGCAAGAATATTCAACTTATGGCAAATAATCTCATCCAGCATTTGCTCGTGCAGCAAAGCAGGGATTTTATAGATACTGTCCACATCGATGGCCGAAATGACGGCTTCTTCCTGTACATTGGTAAAGAGAGCTATTTTCCGTCGTTCTTCCTCTGGCAGATCGCGATCTGAACGGCACAGCAAAACATCAGGCTGGATACCAATTTCACGCAACTCTTTGACTGAGTGTTGAGTAGGCTTGGTTTTCAATTCACCAGCGGAGCCAATGTAAGGCAGAAGTGTGAGGTGGATAAAGCAAGTGTCATGACGTGGATTTTGCACAGCCATTTGACGAATTGCTTCCAGAAAAGGGAGCGACTCAATATCGCCGACAGTACCGCCAATTTCTATGATGGCAACTTGCGCATCGCCAACACCTGCCTGAATATATCGTTTTATTTCATCAGTAATATGTGGAATGACCTGTACCGTGCCACCTAAATAATCGCCACGTCTTTCCTTGCGAATAACGCTT
>Ga0209582_1001358_pt1 | contig 12079 bp, 8 predicted proteins | sample KloWWTmetKNB5Kit_FD_187176 | JGI IMG/M metagenome (GOLD analysis project Ga0209582, IMG submission 187176) | Active sludge microbial communities from Klosterneuburg, Austria, studying microevolution and ecology of nitrifiers - Klosterneuburg... | ecosystem: Engineered > WWTP > Aerobic digester >...
CGACCAAAGAATATGCGAATGCTGAGAACCAATACCAAAGCACGCTGATGATCACAGCCACAACATTATTGTTGGGAGTGCTTCTGTCCATTCTTATCGGGTATTTGTTGGTGAGAGCGATTGTGGATCCATTGAACAAAGCGATTGCTGTTGCCAATAGGGTAGCATCCGGCGACCTCACCAGTCGTATTGAAGTTAATTCAACCAATGAAACAGGTCGTTTGATGCAAGCGCTAAAAACCATGAATGACAATCTGGTAGATCTGGTCAGTAAAGTACGCACCGGTACCGATCAAATTGCTACGGCATCAGGTGAAATTGCTTCGGGTAATTCTAATTTAAGTCAACGCACAGAAGAGCAAGCTTCCAGCCTGGAAGAAACCGCATCTTCCATGGAGGAACTCACTTCCACCGTTAGACAAAATGCAGATAACGCTCAACAAGCCAACCAGCTTGCAGTGGGTGCTTCCGAAGTCGCCATCAAAGGTGGCACCGTCGTTAACCAAGTGGTGCAAACCATGAGTTCCATCAGCGAAAGTTCCAAGAAGATTGTAGATATTATCAGTGTCATTGATGGTATCGCGTTTCAAACCAATATTCTGGCTCTGAATGCAGCCGTAGAAGCTGCTCGGGCTGGAGAACAGGGACGCGGCTTTGCGGTGGTGGCTACCGAAGTACGCACATTGGCACAACGCTCTGCTGCCGCTGCCAAAGAGATCAAGGAGCTGATTAGTGATTCCGTGAGCAAAGTTGAAGATGGTTCCCGCTTAGTTGATGAAGCCGGTGCAACCATGGATGAGATCGTTAATGCCGTTAAGCGAGTGACCGATATCATGAGCGAGATTTCTGCGGCCTCACAAGAGCAAAGCTCAGGTATTGAGCAGGTCAATCAGGCCGTGACACTAATGGATGAAGCGACACAGCAAAATGCAGCCTTGGTCGAAGAAGCATCGGCAGCCGCTGAATCCATGCAGGAACAAGCACAGGCACTGACACAAGCGGTCACTCTCTTTAAACTTTCTGACGATAACCGCATGACTGCCTCGCCGGTAAAAAGAAGCAACCGATCGACTACTGTCAGCAAACTCACTTCTCGCGAGCCTGCAGCCAAAAAAGAAGTCATCGATGCTACCGTTACATCGGTTCAACCGCGTAAGGTTGCAGCTGGCGGTAATCATTGGGAAGAATTTACTAACCAATAACTTTAAAAGAACTCATTGATATACACATACCCCTATCGAAAGAATCTGTCATTTTAAAGCTTAGCCATAACTATGACTTCTTTCCATTAGGGATACAGCTAGGGAAAAACAAAGTGATCTTATTGCTGGCAAATGCGATTCCGAGAGTCATAGAACAGAAGTTAGCCCGGCACTTTCAGAATTTAAGCACAGTTGGTACTGCTGCGTTGCTTACGACGTGGCGCTTTATTTGAATTGGGGGCAATATTTTTATTATGGCAGAGACGATATCCGTATCCATAAATTGTCAAAATATCCCAACTATTTTGTGCAGAAAAATTAAGTTTGTTACGAATACGGCTAATATGTGTGTCTACAGTACGAGTATCAATCTCAGCAGAGAATCCCCATATTTTTTCCAGCAAATGAACTCTCGAGAAAAGTTTGTTGAGATTCTGGAATAGGTAGCCCGCAAGTGCAAATTCTTTTTGTGTAAGTCCGGCATCTTCTCCATCCATCAATATTTGCTGATTCGACAGATCAATTTCGTAAGGTCCAAAGCACAGGTTAGTCGGTTGTTTCTCACGACTTCGACGTGCTAATGATTCTATTCTGGCAAGTAATTCAAAATATCGGGAAGACTTTACAAAATAATCATCAGCGCCCATATGCAATACATTCACTACATCGGATTCGCTAGTGCGTGATGTAACGCATATAATAGGAATATGCCAATCAAGGTTCTTGCGTATCCACTCGAGCACTTCTCCTGCAGTTCCATCAGGCAACACCCAATCCACAATGAGTAGATCAAACTTCTCATGCTTGAGTGCGTCCAGAAAAGAAGCGATTGTTCCAAAAAATGCGCACTGATGCTGCGTTGGTGAGAACAATAGCTCATAAATGGATATCTGAGTTGCTTCGTCTTCAAGTATTCCTAGGCGCATAGATGGTTAAGTTCTTGAGCTGCTAACCTATATTAATTAGCTACTTATTTATGAATGCAAATTATTGATTGCGGTGATTAGCAAGAAATCATTTAAGGTTCACTTGAAATCGGATATTTGAGGTTATTTCTTAAGTGGAATTTCAAATGGAGGGAATTGCTTTTCTCTAAAGCTGGTGGGATCGTATGAAACAATATTGTGCCACTATGTGGCTAAAAGTATTTTTGATTAAAGATCTATCAACGCCTTTGGCTGCCAATACAGACTTAGGCTATTTACCTATACAGAAGTGAGAAAATATTTCTCCTAGTAAATCATCTGCAGTAAATTGTCCTGTGATTGACGACAGCGCGCATTGTGAAAGTCTAAGCTCTTCAGCTAGCAATTCCAGTTGATCCTCATTTTCCGTGAAACTTCGAGCAATATCAAGATGAGTCTGTGCCAGTTTAAGTGCTTCCAAATGCCGCTGTCTAGCCATAAATAATCCTTCGCCAGCAGGATTAAATTGCCAGCCGGCAATCTCCAATATTTTTTTGCGCAATAATTCAATGCCAGCGCCAGTCTTTGCAGATAGATGAATTTTAGGATTGTTTTCTTCATCCACTATCTTGGGGTTTTGAAGCAACAAGTCAATTTTGTTAAATACGGTAATTCTGGGTTTATCAATGGGAATATGACTAGTTACCTGATTGGCTGCACAAATCTGCTGTTGGTTGCTATCGACTAACCAGATTACCATATCAGCATGTTTGATCGCTGCATGCGTGCGCTCAATCCCTTTCTGTTCGACAATATCATTGGTTTCTCTCAACCCCGCTGTATCTATAATATGAATAGGTATGCCTGCTATCATAATCGTACGTTGTATGGTATCGCGAGTAGTTCCTGGGATTTCGGTTACGATGGCAACCTCTTCTTCAACCAATTGATTCAATAGGCTAGACTTACCGACATTAGGCTCGCCTACCAATGCAATTTTGATACCTTCTTGCAATAAATTTCCTTGCCGTGCATCATTAAAGATTTGTTCAAGTTGAGAGTGGATATGCTCTAGCCTGTCTTGGATTTGGATTGTCTGCAAGTTATCAGTTTCATCTTCTGGGAAATCAAGAGCCGCTTCTATCAGCATGCGCAACGTGATTAGCAAACTTACCAGCTCTTCAATTCTGGATGAAAAACGACCTTGCAAAGAATTAATAGCACAGCGAGCAGCTTCTATAGTACTGGCCTCAATGATATCCGCGACGCTTTCAGCCTGAATTAAATCAATTTTATTATTGAGATAAGCACGCAACGTAAACTCACCCGGCTGTGCTAAACGTGCACCTGCCAAAAGGCACTGGCTAAGCAATAAATTCATCACTGCCGGACCGCCATGCCCTTGTAATTCAAGGACATCCTCACCTGTGTAAGAATTGGGAGCTGGGAAATAGAGGGCAATACCTTGATCAATGACTTGCCCATTAGTATCAACAAATTTACTTAAGCATGCACTACGTGGCTTAGGAAGTTTGCCTAGAATTATTTTTGCTAGGTTTGTTAAGGGCTTACCAGAAATACGAATTACACCGATGCCACCTCGACCGGGTGGTGTTGCAATTGCAGCAATAATATCAGCAGCAGGTACCATTTATAATCTCCATGGTTGCCACTTAGAATGCAGATTACTCCTTAAAAAAGAATAATCTGCACTTATCGTTTACCTTCTCTTTGATTTTCTTCCAGTGATATTGCTTTTGGGCTTCGCAGGCACTTTATTTTTTACACTATCCGCTGCCGGTGATAGCTGTTTGGCATCTCGGGAAGTACTATCGATCTCTTCAATCACCTCTTCCTTGCTACTGATTTCTTCCTCAGCAGAAGTAGCTAATTGGAGTTGCTCTTCCGTAGCTGATTCAGGTTTGTTTTTTCTTTTTTTCTTGTTTTTATCTTTATTGGCCTCTGCTTGCGCTTTGTTCTCAAACATTCTGGTTATTTGCCATTGTTGAGCAATAGAAAGAATATTGTTGCAAAGCGAATAAAGGACCAAGCCAGATGGAAAAAAGAAAAAGAATACACTGAATGCAACAGGCATTATTTGCATTACTTTTGCTTGAATGGGATCCGTAGGTGTGGGACTAAGTTTGGATTGAATCCACATTGATACACCCATAATTAACGGAAGCACATAATAGGGATCCGGCACAGACATATCGGTAATCCACAGAGCCAATGGCGCATATCGTAGCTCAACGGCAGCCATGAGCGTCCAAAATAAGGCAATAAACACCGGGATTTGGACCAAAATAGGCAAACACCCACCCATTGGATTAATTTTTTCTTCTTTGTAAAACTCCATCATCGCTTGATGCATTCGCTGGCGATCGCTGGCATATTGTTCGCGTATCCGTTGTAATTTCGGTGTTACCAACCTCATTTTTGCCATTGAGCGATAGCCTGCAGCAGACAATGGGAAGAAAATAAGTTTAACGGTTACTGTCAACAGGATAATGGCTAATCCCCAGTTATCTACCAATGAATGATAGAAGGAAAGCAACCAGAACAATGGCTTAGCAAGCACAGTTAACCAGCCATAGTCAACGGTCAATTCTAGGCCCGGCGCTAATTCTGCTAATTTGTTTTGTTCTTGTGGCCCTGCATACAAGGGCATGACGATGTGCTTAGTTTGACCTGACTCAACGGCACCAACGGGAGCAATAACGCCCGCAGTGTATTGATTATGAGCCAAGCGCTTAGCATAAAATTCACGGGGAGTTTGCGGAGCTGGCAACCAGGCGGTCAGAAAATAGTGCTCCAACATGGCTATCCAACCATTATCGGCATTAGTTGGATACTCTGCTTTATTCTTGTCTAAATCAGAGAATTTTATTTTTAAAAACTTTTCTGCTTCGGTGTACATGGCTGGACCAGTATACGATTGGACCATCGCGCCAGCACCTGTAGGTTCGTTTGAGTCCCGCAGCATTTGAAAATACGAGAACGGAATAATGGTAGTATCACTCTGATTTGTAATTTCAAACTCCACATCGACAACGTAACTACCTCGATGAAAAGTAAAAATTTTCGCAACTTGTATACCATTTACTTCTGGAGCCAGAAGGCGCACGACAATCTTGTCCTGATCCGGCTTCAACTCGTAATTATACTGATTGGAGTCCAGCGTATATTTTGTTTTATGACTGGGCAAGCCATCGCCAATCAATCCTGATTGGGCTACTTGAAATCGGGCAGTTTTATCTAATAGTAATTCATAAGGCTTATTTTTATCTTCTCTGGATGGATGTTGTATCAAGCCAAGTTGGCGTATATCGCCACCCGCCGTGTCAATCTCGGCTACAACCATATCAGTTGTGATTTTAACTTTTTCACCGATCACGAATAGATTCGGTGTGATAGATGAATTGGCGCCCTCTATTCCAGATGGCACTCCAGATTCACCAACAGAAGAAGTAAGCCCATCACCCGGGACTGGCAAAGGGTCATGCAGCTGGTTAGACGAATTCGGAGTAGCTCCAGACATGACTTGCGAAGCAGGTGGATATAATTCTTTCTGCCACGCATCCCATAGAAAAAGCAATGAAGTAGAGAAAATGATTATAAGTACAAGTTTTTTTGTTTCCATTGTTTATCTGATCAGGTTGTTTTTCTGGACATAGCTGCTAGAAGTGGATGATCTAAGCTTAAAATTGATAATACGTTCTGTTTTTGCTTAATTTCATTGTAGCAGCTACTTTGTCAATTTTTTAATAGGTATGCGCGTAAAACTTCAGCATAGACCGAATAAAATCTTTAAGGTACAGGCTCATAGCCCCCCTTGCACCAAGGATTGCATCGCAAAATACGCCAAACGCTCAGGCGTGTTCCATGAATTAATCCGTACTTCGCATATGCCGCACAAGCATAATGAGAGCAGGTTGGGCTAAAACGACACGAAGGTGCCAAAAAAGGACTAATGCAATACTGGTAGCATTTTATAAGAGCAATAATTAACCGAGACATCTCTGTAATTCAAACATCAGTAATTTAGTTTCAGTAACTAGTTGCATTGATTCATTCTTGGTAATAGGACGTTTCACTCGAATTACCCAATCCATTTTCCTTAATTGCTCATGATCATCATGTCGGTTCTTACGAAATGCTTCTCGCAATAAACGTTTAATCCAATTCCGCTTAACTGCATGCCGTTCAATTTTTTTTGAAACAATCAATCCGAGCCGTGCACATCCGAGATCATTGGGTTTTGCATAGATCTGAATCAAATGGCTACTGGCCTGACATTTTAGATTAATTGTTTCAGCAAATTCCGCTGGTTTATGTAATCTGCAATTCTTTGGCAGGGAATATATTTCAGCTACTCTAAAAATAAAAAATCAAAGCCCAATTAAACACTCAATCGAGCACGACCTTTTGCTCGGCGAGCCCGAATCACTGCCGCACCACCACGCGTTCTCATGCGCACAAGGAATCCATGGGTACGTTTTCTTCTGGTAACTGAGGGTTGATATGTACGTTTCATTTTTCTCTCTAATTTCTTTTGTCAATAGAACCGCGTATTACAACTTGTTATAGGGTCCTATGTCAATACTATTTTAAAAGATAAGCTAGCAATTCATGAGACAAAAAGCATTCACAGGCAAGATATTGAGCTCTAATAAATTGAACAATATTATTATTCAATAGCTTCTAATAAAATAAGCACATTACAACTAATACCGCGCACTCAGATTTAGAATAAAAAATATTAAAATATAGTACTTGTGTCTGATTGCAAATCTTTAGTAGCGAATTTACACTCTACTCATAGGAAATTAAGATTATTTCTCAAATAGGTATTAAAAATTCAAGCATCCTCGTTTTGATTAGTCTCACTTAGAATAATTCGACAAAGACGATGATATCCAAAGATTTTTAAGCAGAAAAATATTACTAGAGGAAGAAATTAGATTATGACCGAAACATTCCAGATTTTAGACAATCGATGTCAGGATCGTCGTCAGAATATGCCATTCTTCTGTGCTTTCCATCTGGGAATTAAAGCAGGAAGAAGGATTAGTGAACGCAGAGCAGGAAGGGGAAAGCCAAGGTATGTTGATTATTATGGAAATCATTTGATGCTTTGTACGATTGCCATTTTATTTTTTTGTGTACTTGATGCGTTTCTTACTCTAAATATCTTAGCTCAGGGCGGTGAAGAACTTAATTGGTTTATGGCAAACTTGATCGAAGATAGCACAGAAAAATTTATTGGTTTTAAATTTACGCTAACCTCTCTGGCACTCATATTGCTTGTTATTCACCAAAATGTTCAACTAACGAAAAGTCTACGAGTAAGGCATATTAAGTATATGATATTATTATCCTATAGCACTCTAATCAGTTATGAATTATACCTACTGGAGTTAATAGCTGCTTGATATTTGTTCAAAACTGACCAGAAAATGATTCTGAGAAAAAACATTCTTTACCCATCACTTAGCCTATTCATCATAAGTCGGAAGACTAATGATGATTGATGATAAAATAACCAGCAATATTTCTTAAGTCATCAAGAACCAAAGTACCGGAAGCTAATTGCAACCGTAAATACGCAAGTAAATAGTTATATCTAGCTTCTGCAAGATCGCGTCTAGCGGTATGTAATTGTTGTTGAGCATCCAAGAGATTCAAATTTATCCGTATGCCGCCCCGAATACTTTTTTGTGTAGCATCAACCAATAATTCCGCTGACTTGACAGCAAGCTCCAGCGATTCAATTCTTTTAACACCGCTTAATAGCAAATTGTATTGTTTGCGTAGCTCAACCAATACTTTATGAGTTATGGCATCTAAATCAGCTTCCGCGCGCGCATAATTTGCTTTTGCTTGAGCGGTGAGAGCATTCACACGCCCGCCTGCATATATGGGGACATTGACTTCAAAACCGATGGTGCCAAATTCGGCATCTTGCCCTCGTGTAATAAAGGATCCTCGATCATTTTTCGTGAGACTCGCCACCAAATCAACACGTGGCGTATGGCCAGCAAAACTTTTTCTAATTTCTTCTTTACCTGATGTCACGGTATGGCGTTGCGTCACCAACTCTGCATTGCGCTCCATGGCTAGAGCATACCAATTATCGTAGTCCTGAAGTTGGATAGCATTTGAACTGAACGTGTCGGACAAACGGTCCAATTGGATTATCTTTTGTCCTACAATCGCTTCAAGCTTAAGCTGCGCGACTTCCAGCTCATCTTTCGCCTCAATAACGCGCGCTTGAGCTATTGCATGCTTCGATTGTGTCTCAAGCACATCGGTCGTAGTCCCTTCCCCTTTCTCTAACATGCGCTCATTAACACGCTTCAGCTCTTCCAGGGAATTAAGTTGAGTTTCAGCAAGCTTTACGTGATCTTGCGCCAGCAATGTTTCCACGTAGGCTTCTATCAATCGAACTACAAGTTGTTGACTACGGCCAGTAAATTTAGCGCGACTGGATTCCGCCTGCGCTTTTCCAATCCGGTAGCTAGCAAGTGCTTCCATATTAATTAAAGGCTGGCGCAAAGATAATGTACTCACTTGACTATCAAAATCAAGCGAACTAGAAGTACCATTCTGCACTATGGTTCCAGAACTTTTACTCTGTGAATGAGTGAACGATAAATTAGGCAGCAAATTTGCCAGACCGATCGCCTGAGCTTGCTGCCCAGCTTCATTTTCATGATAGGCAGAGCGATAGATCGGATCATGCTCCAATGCCGCTTCATAAGCCTCTAAAAGGCTGAGTGCCTGAGCATGGCCGATCTGGGTTAGAACAATAGCACAGACAAGGCTAGCAATTCTTTTTCGAGTGAATCTCATCTCAATTACTCTTCACTCATAGATGAATGAACGCGATCTAGAATGGGTTTGAATAAATAACTCATCAACGATCGTTCGCCTGTTTTAATAAATATCTCCACGGGCATACCTGCTCTAATCTGCTGATCAGATAATTGCTTCATACCTTCAGGAGTGACCTTGGCTTTTATATTATAAAAAGGCAGACCGGTACGCTCATCGGTTAAGCGATCTGCGGATACTTGGGTAACGGTACCTGGAATATTCGGCGTCTTCTTTTGATTAAGCGCAGAAAAAATCAGATCAACATCAAGACCAATATGCACTTTGTCAATTAAATGAACAGGTACTTGTCCAGTAATCACTAATAAATCATCGCTGGGAACGATATCCATCAACTTGAATCCTGATCCGATAACCCCCCCCTCTGTAAATACATTCATGCCCACAACAATACCATCAACGGGAGCTTTAACTTCTATGTTAGCTAACTCAAAATCCTGTCCGATCAAGCGGCTGTTCAGCGCATCCGCTTCTCGCTGAATATCTGATAATTTTTGTCGCACTTCCTTTTGGTGCTCTTGTTGCAGCTGGATGCGACGCTGTTGCAATTCGGCTATCTGGCGCTGAATACGACCGATGTTACCAATATCCGCTGAAATTTCACCGGTCAGTTGAGTATACGTGCGCTCAAGATCCAAAACACGATTGCGAGGCACGAAACCATCGTTTGCCAAATCACGCAAATTTGAAACTTGTTCTTCTAATAATTTCAACTGCTGACTTTTACTCGCTTTCGATGCCTCAAGACCACGAAGCTGCACCTTTAACCCAGCGGAATTTTCATCTAGAGCAGCGATTTCATGATGCAATGCCAACTTCCGCGATGTGAACAACTGATTTTGAATGATCATGTTATTGGCAATACGTGAATCCGCTTGTTGTGACAACAATTCGGCAGGAAATGTGATTTCATGCTTACCATCACGCTCTGCCAGCAAACGCGCTTCCACAGCGCGCGCGGCGTAAAGCTGAACACGGGTTATTTCAGCTTGCGCTTTGGTTTGAATATCGTTCATGCGCACTAACACCTGGCCCAACTTAACATGATCCCCTTCCTTCACCAGAATGCTATCGATAATCCCGCCAGTTTGATGTTGTACAGCCTGAAGATTGCTTGCCACGGTCACCGTGCCTGAAATCGGCACACCTTTATCCAGAGGCGCAAATGATGCCCACAGAACAAATCCTACAAAACCGACCAAAACAATCCACCAACCAAGTTTGGTATGAATGGTTTCGTCAGTTTCAACCAGACTGGATTTGTCGACCGGAATACTCTCAATCATTGTCTCTTTTTCTTTAGCAACAAGCTTCATTATTATCCCTGTTCGATGACCCGTATTTTTTCAATAAGTATAAACGGTGATACACACTTAATTAGCTTCTGGATTAGTCGCATTAGCCGCTTGAGGCGTTGTATTCTGAGTAGCTTGCTTCTTGGCTTCCTTCTGCGCCAGAAGTGCTTGTTGGGCTTGTTGCTGTTGCTTGTTTAAGGCTTCAATCACCTGATTGGTAGGCCCGAACAGCTTGGCTGCTCCATCCTGTAGCAACAGCAATTTACTGGTGACACTGATAATACTGGTGCGATGGGTAATTAAAACAATAGTTTTCCCGCGTTTGCGTAAATCAGTTAATGCAGCCAATAGCGCCTGCTCACCGACATCATCCAGATTTGAATTAGGTTCATCCAGCACAATCAATGAAGGGTCATCATACATGGTACGTGCCAAACCAAGACGTTGTTTTTGTCCACCCGACAGGCCTGCGCCGCCATCCCCCAATGGAGTGTCATAACCTTCAGGCATATTCAAAATCATTTCATGTACTCCTGCCCGTTTGGCAGCAAGAATGACCTTTTCTGCGTCAATTTGTCCGAAACGTGCAATATTCTCGGAAACAGTGCCTGCAAATAATTCGATATCCTGTGGCAAATAACCGACATATGGCCCCAACTCATCTTTGTTCCAGAGATAAACGTCGGCACCATCCAATCGTACTTTGCCAGCCGCCGCTGGCCATACACCAACCAATAAGCGTGCCAGTGTAGATTTTCCTGAACCGCTGGGACCAATGATGCCGAGTACATCTCCAGCAGCCAGAGAAAAAGACAATCCCTTGATAACAGGAATCTTACTACCGGGCGGGATCGCTGTCACATTTTCAACCGCAATAACACCTATAGGTTTGGGTAGTGCCATTCCTGCCTCTCGAGCAGGATTTTGTTCAAGCAATTTGGTCAAGCGCTCATAAGCACTGCGCGTATTGCCAATCTGTTTCCAGACACTGATCAACAACTGAACCGGTGCAATGGCTCTGCCCAACAAAATTGAACCCGCAATCATCATGCCAGGGGTGATGCTGTTATCTAAAACCAGCAAAGCACCCAATCCCAGCATCAGCGATTGCAATGCAACCGTACAAGATTTGGAAAGTGCGGTAACTATGCCGGCTTTTTCACTGGCTTCAGCTTGCAAGTTTAAAAAACGGCTATGCAATTTGTACCATCGGGATTGAATGTTTGGCAACATGCCCATGGCCTCAATCACCTCAGCATTACGCAGATTATTCGATGCCACATTGGTTGAGGCAATGGCCATTGAATTTGCTTCTGCCAAAGGTTTGTGTGAGATTTTTTCGTTGATGTACGCCAAAGCAATTAATATGGCCGTACCGCATAGCGCAAAAACGCCCAAACCAGGGTGAAACATAAAGATAACGAACAAATAGATCGGAAACCAGGGAGCATCAAAAAAAGCAAACAAAGCGTTGCCAGTCAAAAACTGCCTCAAGTTGGTTAAATCCTTCAATGCCTGCCCAGCATTGCCATCACCTTGTTTCAAACTTTGTTCAAAAGCTGCGGTATACACGCGCTTATTCAGTTTCATATCAAGCTGGGCGCCAACACGAATCAGTACAAAGCTGCGCACATATTCCAAGGCCCCCATAAAGCTATAGGCACCGAGCATAATCAATGTCAGCATCAGCAAAGTCATTTCGTTGCGACTGGTTAATACGCTGTCATAAAGCTGCAGCATATAGATCGCTGGCATGAGCATCAGCATATTGATGACCGCA
>Ga0209582_1001359_pt1 | contig 12078 bp, 9 predicted proteins | sample KloWWTmetKNB5Kit_FD_187176 | JGI IMG/M metagenome (GOLD analysis project Ga0209582, IMG submission 187176) | Active sludge microbial communities from Klosterneuburg, Austria, studying microevolution and ecology of nitrifiers - Klosterneuburg... | ecosystem: Engineered > WWTP > Aerobic digester >...
TCGGGAATCCTTCCCACGCCAAATATGAAGGCAGCCACAAAAGCATGGCGGATTTCATCCGGCAGACGCCCGGTTGCCTGCCGGCCGAGGTGTACCGGCTCTACCTGCGCATTCTTGCCGGCATTCTTCTTGGGAATACCGATATGCACCTGAAAAATTTCGCCATGTGTCACACCGAGGCGGGACTGCGCCTGACACCCGCCTATGACGCGGTATCGGCGATGTTATACGGGTACAACGCCATCGCGTTGTCGATAGGCGGCAGCGCGCACATTCCCATCAGCGAGATCAAGCCACGAACGCTCATCCGTCTGGGTGAAGAGTTCGGGTTATCGAAGCCGGCCATGGCCATGGCTGCCGGGCATCTAGAACAGCGACGGAAAACGGCCAGGAACGCGATTGCCGACAGCACAACCGGCACCGCGGAATTGCGGGATGCCATTATCACCTTCATGGAAAAACGATGGAACGGAACCTTCGCCTCGATTGGCCACGCCTTGTCGAAGAAGCCGTAAAGCGGCGCAAGGAACAGAAACTGACGCAAAAGACATTGGCCGTCCTCGCGGGCGTCAGCGGGCCGACCGTGAATGCGTTTGAGCAGCAACGAACGAGCATCACACTGGAATCGGCGTTGAAGATTTTTAGATGTCTCGGAATGGCCTAGCCCCTCTCCCTCCTCTCACCGCTTCAATGGGGCCACGGCATCTGAGCCGTGGAATCAGGCACTGCCAAATGCTTGGTTTCAATCCTCACCCGCCCTTTCGGCATGTCACAATAAGTCAATACTCGTGCCTGACCCTACCGGCTCTTGCCGAGGGCGCAAGAAGCAACCCGACCATGCACGAGACAAGATCTGACCCCGTTGCTTTTATGTTTGCGCGCCGCTGGTGCTTCAATGGGGCCACAGCATCTGAGCCGTGGAATCCGAGGGCAGGCCTGCTTGTACGTGAAAACCTTTGTCACGCTTCAATGGGGCCACGGCATCTGAGCCGTGGAATCCGCAATGGATTATCAAACGCTACGAACAATTGGCTATCGCTTCAATGGGGCCACGGCATCTGAGCCGTGGAATCTTCCAGTATCCAGTAACCATGCCTAGAATATAAAACGCTTCAATGGGGCCACGGCATCTGAGCCGTGGAATCCTGCTCAGTCCGGACATGAAGCAGCGCATTCTGGAGCTTCAATGGGGCCACGGCATCTGAGCCGTGGAATCTCGGTCTGACTCTCGCCTGTATCACAGCGGAACAATTCGCTTCAATGGGGCCACGGCATCTGAGCCGTGGAATCTCCCGATGGGTACAGGGGAAGGCCGTTCATTGTTCCTGCTTCAATGGGGCCACGGCATCTGAGCCGTGGAATCGGCTATCGAGTTCGAGGCCCAGCTTGGCCGACTCCATGCTTCAATGGGGCCACGGCATCTGAGCCGTGGAATCGTGGTCGTCGTTAGCGGAGCCTGTTAAGAAGGTGGCGGCTTCAATGGGGCCACGGCATCTGAGCCGTGGAATCCTCAATGCGGGGTTTGCCTCGCTCAGCGACCTAATTGCGGCTTCAATGGGGCCACGGCATCTGAGCCGTGGAATCGAATATCCCGCCAATGCTCCCGACTCGTGGGATGCTGCTTCAATGGGGCCACGGCATCTGAGCCGTGGAATCTCGAAATCGTGCTGAGAGATCTGCCGGAGCGGCCACGGGCTTCAATGGGGCCACGGCATCTGAGCCGTGGAATCTACTTCCCTCAAAACCAGCGCACGGAGAACCATGGGGCTTCAATGGGGCCACGGCATCTGAGCCGTGGAATCTTGACTGAATCGGAGGATTGTAGCTTGACGTTCACGGCTTCAATGGGGCCACGGCATCTGAGCCGTGGAATCCAAGTCCGGGCTGCGATTCATCCCACGATCGGGAACGGGCTTCAATGGGGCCACGGCATCTGAGCCGTGGAATCACACAACGGAGGACATTGTGGCTGGCAATAATCAGCTTCAATGGGGCCACGGCATCTGAGCCGTGGAATCGACGAGTTGCTGGCCGAATTGTCGAACGGGAATCGGCTTCAATGGGGCCACGGCATCTGAGCCGTGGAATCGAACAATGCGTGGTCTGCGGGCAAGGCCATTGCGGTGGCTTCAATGGGGCCACGGCATCTGAGCCGTGGAATCAGAGCAACAACGTATTCGCCGCGACGGAGGCGACGGGGCTTCAATGGGGCCACGGCATCTGAGCCGTGGAATCCTGCGCGTGGGACGGTCGAGCTACTGAATACGTTCAAGCTTCAATGGGGCCACGGCATCTGAGCCGTGGAATCTGATGAACGAGTACAACGATCGCCGCGCCGGGTTGTTGCTTCAATGGGGCCACGGCATCTGAGCCGTGGAATCGCTCAGGCCGCATCGAAGCCCGCGCCAGAGAAACCAGCTTCAATGGGGCCACGGCATCTGAGCCGTGGAATCTGCACGACTGAGCCTCTCGATCCGAGAACGTTCCCGGCTTCAATGGGGCCACGGCATCTGAGCCGTGGAATCTGCACCGCTAATGCCCTCTCAGGCGCAATACACATCGCTTCAATGGGGCCACGGCATCTGAGCCGTGGAATCTACCAAGAAAAAACGGTTCATGCTGGCGCTGTCTCATGCTTCAATGGGGCCACGGCATCTGAGCCGTGGAATCGGTTCGATGGGTGTTCTATCCGGTCGGCTTGTGCCTGCTTCAATGGGGCCACGGCATCTGAGCCGTGGAATCAGTTCGCAGCGAGCTTTCCCTACACCATCACCATTTTGCTTCAATGGGGCCACGGCATCTGAGCCGTGGAATCCCGCGTTCGCGCGGCAGCTCCAGCAGCAGGAAGACCTGCTTCAATGGGGCCACGGCATCTGAGCCGTGGAATCAGCGCGAGGATGGCCGCGCCCTTGCGCTCTTCATCGCTTCAATGGGGCCACGGCATCTGAGCCGTGGAATCTTCTTCCGCCAGCTGCATGCTCATCTGATAGCCCTGGCTTCAATGGGGCCACGGCATCTGAGCCGTGGAATCGTGACGCGGGGACAGGATGGGACCACAGCCGTCAACCAGCTTCAATGGGGCCACGGCATCTGAGCCGTGGAATCCGTGAGGCGGTTTTTCTCCGCCCCGCGATACGAACCGCTTCAATGGGGCCACGGCATCTGAGCCGTGGAATCCGAAAGAAGCCGCGCGCATCCGCCGCGAACTACGCGCTTCAATGGGGCCACGGCATCTGAGCCGTGGAATCAGAAAGCCACCGATGCGATAGAGTTCTTCTCCTACCTCGCTTCAATGGGGCCACGGCATCTGAGCCGTGGAATCAATTTTCGGAACGGCCATGCTCACGCGGTTCTTACTCGCTTCAATGGGGCCACGGCATCTGAGCCGTGGAATCCTGCGTGGAGCTGATGCACGCCTTTCGCCAACTGCTCGACGCTTCAATGGGGCCACGGCATCTGAGCCGTGGAATCTCCCCGCCTTCTGCTTTGATGCGGGCCAGCCCTTGCACGCTTCAATGGGGCCACGGCATCTGAGCCGTGGAATCGACGACGGCGGTGACGCGCTGTTTGACCCCCTACTCGGCTTCAATGGGGCCACGGCATCTGAGCCGTGGAATCTCAGATCGCAGACCGGTTTGTGGTCGGCGAGGTGTACGCTTCAATGGGGCCACGGCATCTGAGCCGTGGAATCACCTTCGATTCTGCTTCAAGCAAACGCGAAGCAAAACGCTTCAATGGGGCCACGGCATCTGAGCCGTGGAATCTCCTTGACCTCTCCGGTAAGCTCCTTCGTTTTTCCGCTTCAATGGGGCCACGGCATCTGAGCCGTGGAATCGGGCAGACGGCACCGACCAACGGCCGGCGTGTGTTTGCTTCAATGGGGCCACGGCATCTGAGCCGTGGAATCCTGAAGCCCTCCCCAAGTTCGGCCCCGGCTCGACCGCTTCAATGGGGCCACGGCATCTGAGCCGTGGAATCTGAACCAATCAGGACTCTTCCTCAGGCACAGCGCTCAGCTTCAATGGGGCCACGGCATCTGAGCCGTGGAATCTCTCCAGGATATTCCCCAAGCACTTTCAACCTACCAAGCTTCAATGGGGCCACGGCATCTGAGCCGTGGAATCGCTCGCTTGTCCGGCGGCCGTGCCTGGCCGGGCTTCGCTTCAATGGGGCCACGGCATCTGAGCCGTGGAATCGGGATGAGCGATTCGGCCTGATGGAAGAGATGACCCGCGCTTCAATGGGGCCACGGCATCTGAGCCGTGGAATCGTACATCTACGATAACGGGAGCCTGATTGCGCGGCTTGCTTCAATGGGGCCACGGCATCTGAGCCGTGGAATCGGCGGCGGCGCTGCTGGTGGAAGCGGAGCGAATCGCGGCTTCAATGGGGCCACGGCATCTGAGCCGTGGAATCTTGATGCCAAAGGGGAGCGATACCGCTAACAGTATTGCTTCAATGGGGCCACGGCATCTGAGCCGTGGAATCATCCTCGTGCAAGGGAAACTCGCATTGGGAGATTGGGGCTTCAATGGGGCCACGGCATCTGAGCCGTGGAATCACTGGTCGGCGTTGTTGGGCACGGCGCGGCCATCGGCGCTTCAATGGGGCCACGGCATCTGAGCCGTGGAATCATCGGGAACGCATCGAGCACGGCGAAGAGTACCGAGCTTCAATGGGGCCACGGCATCTGAGCCGTGGAATCATGCTTCCGGCAATCCACAGATCGATGTGTACATCAAGCTTCAATGGGGCCACGGCATCTGAGCCGTGGAATCAACGTGATGCCATGCTTGGAGCGCCATGCCCTATATCCGCTTCAATGGGGCCACGGCATCTGAGCCGTGGAATCAGCTCCCGGCCAAGTGGCCGTCGGCGCTGGTGTTTTGGCGCATGTTTCGAGCGCCTCGCTCAATCAGGCACAAAATTCGTTCTCCGCTAATGGGACACCTCCTTGCTGTGATGGTTCATACCCATTTCTATCGATTCGCATCAATTGCGAGCCGCGAGTGCTACCAAGACGTACTGCATCACCGGAGCGCTCGCGCGGCTCACCGGCAGAATTTACATCACACGAGCCCGGCGCTCCTCCCACTCTGCCTTAATACCCATCGACTCGATGCGCTTCACCGGATGGCTCTCCGTCGGTCCCAGATCGATGATGAGCACCTGATCTTCGCGCTGATCGATAATCTCCGTCAAGGCCGCCTTCATCCGTACCACATCGATATCGGGCAGGTCACATTGAAAGACGGAAAACTGAAGGTGCGCGCCGAACCCTTTCATCGTTTTGAAGACGCGTCGCAGGCGTTTGGCATCGCAGATATCGTAGGTAACCAGATAATGACGGCGCATAAATTACCGTGTGGTAAAGGGCGGCAGCTCAGGAATCTCCCCTAACAGATAGCGTCCCAGCAAGCGCGCCTGCACTTCCAGCACTCGGCGATAACTGATCTGATACCCGAACACCGGATGCGTGATTTCTTGCCCCATGCGCCGCTCGTAGGTTTCGATCAAGCGGCGGCGTCCCTCCGGCGTGAGCGTGACCGACCCCATGCGCTCAAACCAGTCACTCTGCTGAATTTCGCCGTTGTTGATCGCCGTCAAGACAGCCGAATCGGCAATGAGGGGCCGGAACTCTTCCATCATGTCCAGGGCCAAGGCCGGCCGCCCATACCGAGGCTGATGATAGAACCCGAGATAGGGATCGAGCCCTACACTCTGCAATGTGACGGTCCATTCGCGCGCGAGCATCGAATAGAGCAAAGACAACATGGCGTTCACCGGATCGCGTGGCGGGCGGCGATTGCGCCCCTCGAAATCGAATCGGGCACCCGGTTCGGCCTCTTTCAACATGCCGGAGAATTCTGAAAAATACCGCCGAGCCGCTGTGCCTTCCACCCCCAGCAACGATTCCAAGGACTCCACCGTGCCGGCGTGGGCCTGATCTTTTTTTAGATCCTGAATGACCGTGTCCGGCGCCGCCCGGTGATTGCGCCGCAGCAACGTACGACAGTTGGCGATCTTCGCCTGCACAAATCGTCGCGCCAGTTGCAGACACCGTTCACGATCCGCCGCGACTGCGTATTGCCGCCGTCGAAGCTCCACATGTTTGTGCAATAGGCCGGTCGTCATGCCGTAGAACCAGCCGCCGCTGGAACAGTAGACCAGCGGAATGTTGCGCTTACAGAGTTCCTGCACCACCTGCGTGCTCACCTGCACCGCGCCGTACAGCACGACTTGCGATGTTTCCACCAAGCGGGCTTCGCCGATCACTTCATCGTGATCTTTCACCTTCAAGCACTCCCCGTCTTTGCCCAGTTTTGCCCCGGGTGTCTGGATATAGAGCGGCAAGGCATCGTCGTTGGTGGGAATCAGTTTCCGGAGCGCCGGGGTTTCCCCATCGTGCGGCTGCCGTAGCCAACCCACTTCATCCGGCAAGCACAGGCCCACAAGCGAACAACGCGGACACTTGGGACTGTCCACCAAGGGCGGCGGCGCAATCGTCGCCTGGGTCATCGCCCGCATACCATCCAGACATTCGCGCGTCCGAGCAACCAACTCGTCGTCGAACGGCACATCCACCCGCTCGCGGGAGCCGACGAAATAGAGCACCCCGCGCTCACAGGTGAATCCCTGTTCACGGAGCAACAGCCCCTGCACGCAAAGCTGGACCCGCTCAGGCTCCCAGGCCCCTTGCGCCGTATGTGGCCGCTTGCCGCGCTTGTAGTCCACTGGAACGACGGCCTGCGCCTCGCCTTCGACGAGATCGATCTTGGCCGTCACACCGAGGCGTTCCGACGACAACCAGACGGAGCGCTGATGGATTGTGCTCTCTCCCGCCTCCTGATTCTCAGGCTGTCGTGACTTCCGGACCGGCGCCTGGTCCACGCGCCGATGGTGAAATCGACCCTCCGTCGTTTCCGCATTATCGGCGAACTCCCCGTCCACCCACTCGAAATAGGCCAGGCGCGGGCAGTAGGCAAATTCGTTGACCATCCGCGCGGGGAGCAACGGGATGTCGCCCCCCGTGGATGGCGCTTGTGATTCAGGTTCCATAACATCCCTATCGGCAGGACGTTTGGAAATATTCAGTTGTCAAAGAACCGTCAACGCCGGAATCGCTCGTGCGTTTTGGTATATAATCACGTCCATCGTTAGGAACTGGGAGGCCCATATGGAATACCCCATCGTCATCGAGCCGGACCTCGAAGCAGGAGGTTATGTCGTGTCCTGTCCGACCTTAAAAGGCTGTGTCTCTCAAGGCGAGACCGAAGAAGAAGCGCTGGAGAACATCAAAGACGCCATCAAGACCTATCTTGAAAGCATCGAGGATCTGAAGCGCCTCAAGAAGCTGCGCACCGTCGAAGTCAGCGTATGACGAAGCTGCCACGGGTCTCTCATGAACAGATGTCTAGCTGATCCGGTTGGACCCGTTGCCCGGCGCGACTCACTCGCCTCCTGCCTCAACTCAACTGCCGCTTCACCCGTGCCAGCGGCACCGTACGCTTCCGACCCTCCGCTTTTTTTGCTTTGCGTAGTTCCAGCAAGTCTTCCATCTCCTCCAGACATTCCTTGAGCGACACGAACTCTTCATACGGCAACACCGCGAATTGCTTTTTCCCGTCTTTCACGAGAATTTGCGGTTGAAGCATCAACACTCATCCCCCTTCTATCTGCCACTTATTACCGATTCCTCCACCGGCACGAATTGCCTGGGACCGAAGCAACCTGGCCCCTCGTATCAGAGCACTACTCACGCGGTCTCCCGACAAACAAGCCCCCGCCAAGATAGCGATGTCTTCCCAAAATCAAAGGCCCCTGAACTGGTACGACAAAGGTCAAGCGACCGAGGCCGCTCAAACCTGTTCCGGGTATCCCGCGCAACTCCCCCGGTTTGATCACCGGCCTGGGGAGCCCGCGACGGCAGCACTCTGCACATAGGTCGGCGGATAGCGCCTCGGCCGCATTGCGCTGTTTGAGGTGACGTGTGACTGAATAAGGGGTCACACTTTCCCATACCTGCGAGACAGCAAAAATCGGATCCGTATCGGGATCAATCGAGAGAGCTCGTAGGCTTAGACAGCCCATATAACCTGCTCGCAACTCACCAAATCCGGACAGCGCCTCATCCAATACGTGCAAGTGTTTCCGTTCTGTCTCTTTCGGTTCTCGCCGCTCAACGAGATGCGGCGATATAACCATCAGTCGCGATGAGTCCGGCACGAACAGAAAAAAGAGATGCGGATTGTTCTCTGATCGAGCAGGTGTTCCATTGATCTCGTGTCCCGTAAAGAACGGGGACAAGGCTACCGTCTCTCCGAGCACCGCCTGAACTCTGGCCATCACTGCTCGGCGAAAGGCGCGCGCCAATTCGATCGGATCTGGCTTTTTCACAAGTCCCGACTCGACCACGAACGTATGAACCCCTGGAACAGTCGGTAACGGCGCCATGACTCCCAAACCAAGGAACCGCCCATCACCGATGACGAGTGGCCCTGAAAGCGGTGCTGCGAACGCAATCTCGACATGCCAGAGGCGCTCCTTCTCGAAGCGTGTTCCCTCGGCGAACGGCTCGACGCGTGAGCCGGCTCCGTCGAAAGGCTCACGCTGCAAGCGAATGCTCTCCGCTGGAGCGCTCACGCCCGCGTGACGGAGAGCTTGAACCACTGCAGCTCTCGCTGCCGAAATTTCCACGACGCGCTCGAGGCCACGCTTGGCCTCCGCGAGCTTTCGAGTTGGCTCGATGCGCCGACGCTTGCCCTCCTCGGGAAGTACCACTGGCGTGACAGACCGGAACACTCGGGCCCGCGCGCCAACGCCGTAGTGCCGGAGCATGTCGTCCTCGGCCGATGGTGACAGGAGGACGTCTTTCACCTCGCCGGTGTCTGGGTCGAAGAGCTCTGCACCCGAGAACGCCCAGCGAACATCCTCGCTTCGAAGCGGGCACGCCGCCGGGATCTCGACGAGGAGACGGCGGATTGCGCGATCGGCGTAGTGCATACCGATGGATGGGATTGCGATGATCCGCACGCGGCTCTCGGCGGGCACCGCGTTTGAACCATCGGGCTTACGACCCACGAGATGTCGGTCCACATCACAGAGCCGATTGGGCATGGCGGCGCTCAACCGAGCGCGAGCTGCTTCGCGTGCCGCCACGACGAGCGACGACGCGCCTTCGAGGGGCCACGCCACACGACGCTCCGAGTCAGCTGAAGATCGAAGCTCGAAGACGTGGAGAACAGGAGGGCTCTCGTACGAGATCTGTCGATAGCTCGGCTTCGGCTGCTGGACGAAGACGCGCTGGCCGCTCTCGGTGCGGAATCGCTGGGCCTGATATCGTCGTTCGAGACTCTCGAACGACCCCTTCTTGGGACATGCGAGCAGAAGACCATCTCTCGCGCTCGGACGCCGAACGATTCCGTTGTACTTGACGAGTTTCTCATCCAGCGCCGCTTCGTCGAGGAGGACCTCGCCCCAAGCCCAGGCCATATCGACCCCACGCCCAAGCTGGTAGAGCTTCTCGGAGAGTGCGCAGATTACAGCGGCGTGCAACTCTCCGTCGGCAAAGGGCCACGCGTAGATCCACGGCACTGCCGCATCGAAATGGCGTGGCCGCCACACCTTCTGGGCACCGCGTGTCTTGGCGATGTTCCGAACATCACCGCCGAACTTGTCGAGGTCGTTGTTCGGCATGAACATCGTGACCGCTTGACCATGCAACAGGCGCGGCGACGCGATGATCGGGGCGTCGGGGAGCCCTTCAAACCAGGTGAGGGCTTCCATCGTCTGCTGGTCGAGCGGCCCGCTGATGCCCGCGCCCGCCACGAGCGCTTGAAACAAGCGGAACGGCGACGGCAGCTCGTCACCGTCTCCGTGGTAGCGCCCCTCGTGGGCGCGCACGTGGATGGTCAGGTAGCGGCTCATTGCTTGGGCTGCTCACTCGCCGGACCTTCGTCAACCTGTTTCGCGAGCAGCCTCTTGGCCTCAGCGAGAGTGAACTCGTGGTCAAGGGGCAGATCCTTGCCCTGCTTGTCCTTCGGCCACTTCGCCTTGAACGGTGCGGCGGCAGCCATCGCATAAGCGACAAGTTGGCCCTGCTCCGGGAGGTTTACCTTGGCGGGCTCACCGCGTCGCGGGACCGTCGTCCATGTGTCGTCATTGGCGTAACGGAGCAGGCATCCCTCGCGGAGGAAAAGCTCAAGGTCGGCGGTGGCCGCCAGGAGCGCGAGCCCGAGCAGGTATTTCTGCACCTCGGTGGTCTCGGCAGCGTCGTTGCCACGGATACCCCGGAGCGCGACAAGGTTGATCGTAACGTCGCGTTCGATGGCTCCCTTCGCGAGCACCCCTCCGAGCACACGCGCCTCGGGGTTCGGGGCACCATTGATGAACTGGTTCTTGTCGGTGCGGAACGTCGCTGGTGCGTCCGCAAAGCCCTTCACTGACAGCTTGATTTTCTTCGCCTTGGCCTCCTTCTGGAGTTCCTGCTTCTGCTCCTCATTTAGTGCCTTCCACACTGAGTTGAACTGCGCGGCGCTGTGAAGGACCTCGACGTCCCATGCGCGGATGATCGAGCGCACCAGCCGAGGGCGCTTCTCACCAGTGCCGCCGCGTGAATCCCACACGCCGAAGACCAGGGAGGTCGGCGCGATTGCAGCGAGGGGAGCGGCGTTTCCCTTGTTGCGCAGAGCCTCGAAGGCCTTGGCAATCTCAGGGGCGAGCGTGGGGCTCGCGAGCACGACGGCGTCCGCGCTGCGGTGCGCGAGGTCGAGGAGCGAACGCTTCTCGATGTGGCCATCCTCGCCCTCCAACTTTTTGTTTCCCTTCTTGTCGCTCGCCCGATGCAGGATGATCTCCACCTGCGGCACAAGGCTTGCGAGCGCATTCAGCTCGTTGCTATCCGCATCTTTGCCGGTCGACTTGAAGATCGGCTCCAGTCGGTTCGCCTGAGACCCGACCGTGTCGATCGTCGCGACGCGCGTGCCATCCGCGAGCGTATCGATGTTGTAGCCGATGTCGGCATAGGTCGGCGGGAAGATGATGCCGCGACCACTCTCATCAGCCTCGACGGGAATGAGCTTCTGGTGAAGACAGAGGGCGACCGGCCCATTGGCGGCGAGCCACGAATCGAAGAGCTCGGTGGTCTTCTCGCTCAGCGACAGGGTGGTGTTTTCTGCGGGTTTCGTTGTCATTCCTGATTCTCCTCTTGTGCGTATGTTGTGACCTTGTTCTTGCCTGATAGATCGAGCTCGAAACTGAACCGGCGCATGGGCAGCATCAAGTCGGCGCCAGCGAGCGCGGCGCGCCCCAGCATCGGCGGCAACGGATGTCCCCAGACGGCGTAGCGAACCTTGCGAGTCCCGTATTGGTCGGGCCGCGCGTGCTCGAGCCCAATCGCTGCGAGGATCTCCACGACAGGCGAGGCGGCGATGCCGTCCTTCTGCGTGTTCGGTGAGTAGCCCGCGTCGATCGCAGTCCAGGCACCACGCGGATCGAAGTTGAAGCTGCCACCCATTGGCGTGACCACCTCGAACGGCGCCTCCAGGATCGCCTCTCGTTGCTCTTGCCAGAGCTGCTGCAGGCCTCGGTTCTTGAGGTCACCGATCGATTGATTCTTCTTCGGTTTCGCGCGCACGCCCTGAAGCATCTGGGTCGCGATGCGGTGGGCCGATCGGTTTCCGGAATAGAGTTTGAAGTCATCCCGCAACGAGCCGTCGGCCCAATGACTGACGGTGAGGCGACGCCCGTCGTCCACGAGCTGGACGGGAAGCGCATTGCGGTCAGCTTCGCCCGAAGGAAACGCTGGCGTCGTAACGCGCCCCTGTACCTCGCCCAGATCGTCGTCGTCGAACTCATCACCGTCTTCAGGCTTGCTGGGCGTGGCGTCTTCCTCTCCATTGTCGTCATCATCGGCTGCACCACCTTCGACGTAGCCAATGGGCGTCAGTTCCCTGATCTTCGCCTTCGCCAAGAACTCCAGGACGACCACGAACGGGTTCTTGTCACCGTCAGCGCGGAGAACGAACGTCGCTTGCGCTTCGCTCCAGTCGAAGTGCGCCTCGACGCCGCCGAGCAGAA
>Ga0209582_1001365_pt1 | contig 12042 bp, 8 predicted proteins | sample KloWWTmetKNB5Kit_FD_187176 | JGI IMG/M metagenome (GOLD analysis project Ga0209582, IMG submission 187176) | Active sludge microbial communities from Klosterneuburg, Austria, studying microevolution and ecology of nitrifiers - Klosterneuburg... | ecosystem: Engineered > WWTP > Aerobic digester >...
GTAGACATATCATTTAAGATAGGCACATTTTTAAACTGAGTGATAAACTCACCATCAAGTACGCCTCCGCTATCAAGTACGCCCTGCATCAAAGCATTTCGAGCCTTCTCGATAACCTCATACACTTCCCGCGGGTCAAGTTTACGGTAAGATGTTATCTGCCCTCCCTTGGATGCGGTGATGACCTCTTGCGCTATTTTCTCTTTTGTTATCACTGTCCGGTGTTTTTACCCATTTCGGCATACTGCAATAGTTCCATATCCTTAAATTCTATTCCCAGATAAGACAAGATGATCCTTGCTATATCAATATGATAAATGTCAGGAAACTCAATTTGTGTTGATGTTGCCGCATTATATACAGGCTCATCATTGACAATAGTAGATCCCCATACAGGATTCACAGGCTTACGCAGGTAAGCTATGTTCACCGAAGCAATAGTTGTAGGATAAACAATAAGTGTCCCTGCCACAAACTTTGCAATCGGATATTTTAAAGTTGGCGGAGTAATAGGATTTGACAACCTATTGCTCCACTCATCTTCATTAAGTACTGTTATTACCCTATACTTACCATCATCTATATGAGACAGTGAACTCAAGTGAACATAATTTGCAGGCAGAACAAAGATTCCCGGGAGAAGCGCTACAGTAGGCGTTACAGTAATGAACTTAGAAAGAGCATCGGTAGAGTTTTGGCTGTTTTGATAATAAACTCCATTGTCAACCTGACGAAGACCGTACTCCAAACGAAACTTATCCTCTACAGCGCGAGCCAAAAACACGTTGTACTGCTCAGGGGTAGGCAGGTTTCCTGTCTGATCCTTGTTGGCAATAGAGAAAATAAATAACCTCAACTCTTCTACGGTCATGTCTTATCTTATTGAGCTGCGATGAATTTAGCCAACCATGAAGCTGTTGTAGCATTGTAGTAAACAATAACACCAATATCTCCAGCCAGTATCTCACCAGCGGTGAGGCTAATACCAAAAATTGTGAAGGTGTTTGCTCCGGCAGTAAACGTACCATTGTAATGAATAAAGAACTCGTCTCCATCCTTGGGTGTACCGCCACCTGTTATAGACCAGTTGCCAGTCATGGCACCTGTTCCGGTGATATACTGGTATTTCTTATCTGTTCCAGGAACAAGGGTAAGTACACCACCCGCAACATCAAGAACGTGATTATCTGATCCCTCATAAGTTTGCGGACCAAAAGTGGTGCTGTCCATGACAGTAACAATCCATGAAGATGTAACCATATTATAAAGAGCCTCTATCACCACAGCGCCACTGCCTGCCTGTTGAGCCGATAATACCTTGCTAAAGATCGTTACGGTATTTCCGTTAAGCCCCATCGTTGCAGCCCAGATGATACGAACCTTGTAGCTATGGGCAATAGTTCCCGTTGGAGCTATAGCGTAATTAGCAAGAAGGTCTCCTGTCCCGGTAAACTGATAGTCGGTATACTGATCGTATGGATCTGTCGGGTCTATTAACACCGTTCCACCGGCATTTAAAACTACTGTCTTTTTAACTTTTGCTATAATTGCCATTAGATTGCTATTTTTTGAATGTAAAGTTGACGAGCAACAATAAACGGAGCAGAACCAGAAACAACAGACTCGGCGGTTGTCATATTAATAGTGAAGGATAATGTGTAATCAAGTCCGGTAAGAACCTCTGTAGTATACCCGCTTGCTGATCCAACAAGATATCTGGTTAAAAGAGCTGTGGTGGAGCTTATCCTTGATAATTCTGCTGTGGTAACAAAGGTGTCGGTGGAAAAATTAAATAAGTAGTTGCCAAGATTCCATGTACCTGCTCCCTGCACAAGCTCCACCGCTATTGTCTCAAAGTCGGCCAATGCGGCATCAGCGTTCATGTTCTGAGATACAGTCTGAATCTTTACCACATCGCCATTTACTGTCAAGGTGCTTGCAGGGATACTGCCTGTTCTAAGAACAGCCATACCTGCACCTGTAGAGTTAGCTGAAGTTAAATTATTCAACACAATCTCAGTAGAATCAGTTCCGGCATCACCCTTGTCTCCCGTTAGGTTGAAAGAAAATATCACCCTGTCGCTATTGGAAAACGGGGCTGTAGCCGAAGCTGAGATATAGTTTACTGAAATTATAAACCATGTAGGTGATCCGGCAGCAAGTAGCGTACAATCAAAGACTGCAAAATTATTTAGGTTGTCTTTCTCTGTAATAACAATCCTGCCCTTCACTGCCGATGTTGGTACATTCAACAGACCAAAGACATTAGAAATATTGTTCCCAACAGGAATATTCTCTGATATAAAAATCTGAGATGCTAGTGTAACATCGGCGTTATTAAAACGAAGATTTCCTGTTCCCGGGTCAGACGATGAGGTAGAGTTAGAAAACACATACTCAAAACCTATCGCACCATTTGCCCCATCATCACCCTTGATATTTCCTTGAGATGTCCATGTAGATACGCCGGTTTTTTTATAGTAGTCTCCGTTGTCGGCATTGAGATAAAAATCATTAACGACGCCTAGCCCGCCGGAAGGCGCTCCCGATCCGCTATACCATAGCGCTCCATCGGCTCCATCGGCTCCATCATCACCAATGTACTTAAACCATGTGCCAGGAAAATTCCCGATCACAGGTGTTGGTATAGGTGCGCTGGATACAATCCACTGCACATATTTTAAAGAAGCTGACGGGGTTAGCGAAAACCCTGCTCCTACTGAGTTGGTAGCATAAGAGAAATAAACATAGGAAGCATCTCCGGCTGGCCCTTGTTTACCTCTTGCTGTATTACGACATGATTCTGACATGGCTTATTAATTACAAGTTGAACAATTACACTCACAATATCTTTGTAGGTATTCAATAACCTCCTGAGCCTTGTCAAGTTTGTCGCACTGCACAAGGTCGCATATTGAATTTAGCAGGGTCTCGGCGTTAGAAAGATCGGTTATGGCCTCATCCTGACACTCACAATCACCAGATGGTACAGATAGCCCAGCCCTGATGTTGGATATACAACACTTTAATGCTCCGGTAAAAGCAAAATAAAATGAGTCAAAGGCAGAGGCCTGAGCCCCACTGGCAACAAGATAATCAACCGAATAAGTAACCTTGTAGATACCGTCAGGAATCTTAGTGCCAGAAGCAACACCAAAAGATGTTGAAGAGATAAGGTAATCTACCTCCCTGCTTGACGTAGGAAACGTAGGATATACGTTTACCGGATAGCTTACGCCATCACCGCGCTTGGTTATAGTAACCACCGCATCAATGGCATCAAGTACCACAGGGTTTCCGGCTAGTGAAGATGTTGCTGCCCACCCTCCGATGTTAGCCGTTGAAGAATATAGCCCGGTCTTTTCTGAGAATGTTATCCCGAAACGATCCTCGTTTTCTTCTACTGAATATTTTAGTTCTAGTGCCATTTATGGTAAAATTGTATCATCATAAGTATCATCACCACACCCGCAACACTTGCAGATGTATTTAGCTTTTTCTTTTATTGTCTGGTATTGGGTGTCTGTCAAACAGGTTCCTGCCTCATAGTGGCACAGGTCTTTGATATACCCTTTTAGCAGTTTTAACTTTGCCATTGTACACTTAGCTTTCTCATCAAAACCGTTCTGTTTCTGCCATACATATAGGTAGGCTACATCACCGGCGCAGCATGTTAAAACAGATATTTCCTCCTGCTCTTCGGTAAATAATGTAACCGACTCAGTACAACTGCAACCATTGGTGTCTGTGACAAGTACCGAATATGTTCCCTCTGGAAGATTGCGTATTGTGTCAACGGTCTCGCCTGTATTCCACAGGTAAACAAACGGCCCAACTCCACCTGAAACAATTACCGTAATCTCTCCGTCGTTTCCTGCCGCAGATGGATTTCTAACCCTAAACGCTGCGGCCACCTGAATACTTCCGGAAACAGAAAAACTTTGCTCACCAGCACATCCGTTAGCATCCGTTACTGTTACGACATAAGCTCCCGGAGCAATATTTGAAAGGTTTGCTGTTGTGGCATTATTATTCCACAAATAAGTATATGGCGCAGTTCCACCGGTTACGCTTGTAATAATTTCACCAGAACTTGATCCAGGGCAGCCAGAATCAGTCACAACACCTGTTACAATAGGACCAGAAGTAAAGACGGTCACATCCTGCGTATCGGAACTAAGAAGCGAGTCTGTGGCTACTATGGTATAAACCCCGGAAATTAATCCGGAAATATCCTGTGTGCTTGCCACAAACCCGCCGGGGCCCGTCCAGCTATATGTATATGGAGGACATCCGCCTGTTACGGTAAGGTCAATAGCACCTGTGTTTGGCGCACCATTACACATGTTATTGGTTACTGTAGCAAGCGAGATCGTTGTTGGCTGTGCCGGATCAACCGTAATGCGATTAGACTCTGCTGCACAACCTCCCGGACCATACCCTATAACATAAAATTCAGTAGGTGCTACAATAGTACTTGACAGATCGGTGATGGTTGTCGTTGTCTCAAGATTTGGCATCCAGACAAAAGATGTGTAGTCTCCTGTTCCGGTAACACTCATCTCATACATAGAACCAACACACGTTGTTGGAACTATATCCAGCGTCACTACCAGCGGGGTTGTAACAACGGCCACAACATCAAATGGAACATAAACAGTATCAACACATCCGGCAGAGGTGGTGACAACAACAGAATACAGGTAGCTTCCAACTGGAAGATACCCAAGATATTCAGTCATTGTAGTTCCGCCACTTGACCATAAGATACTTGATGCAGTAAGGGCTACGCCATTTCTTGTTATAGAATCAATATAAAGAGTGATTGGCTGACTAGAACATATTGCTGCTCCTGCATGGGTTGAAGCTGTGACAACAAGCGGGTAATTGGACTCAATAACAAACGGACCAAAGGTGTCTGTACAAGCATTGTCATCAGTTACCTGCAAGAAATACTCTCCTGGATCAAGTCCAAAAATCTGATTAGAGTTAAAGTGAGTAAAGCCCGGATCGCCCGTCTTTGTCCATACATAGGTATAGGGAAGTTGACCGTTTACCACACTCACCGCAATTACCCCAAGAGGAATTAAAGAACAAGTTGGCTGAGTAATAGTATAAGACTCCATTGAAGGACTTGCCGACATACCTATTACGGCGGGACTTCCAGCAGTACACCCATTAGCGTCTGTTATAACAACACTGTGGACTCCTGCAATAGCACTTATAAAACTTGCTACAGATCCAGTACTCCACAAATACGTATATGGAGGTGTTCCGCCTGTTGGCTCAACCCTTGCAGAACCCATAGGATCGGCGCAGGTGGCATCAACAATCTCTAAATTAGGAGTTATTACAGATGGATTTCTAACAACAATATTGGTGTAAACAACAATATTATGGGGAGCATATATACCCGTAGTCTCGGTAACGGTACAGCTATAAACAGTTCCGCTTACTACAGTATCATTATCTTGGCCGGTAAATCCGCCAGGAGCCCAAAGGTATGTGAAGGTGCCAGCTCCGGATACGGCCATCTGAGCATGCGCCACACCGCCACTGCAAAGAGCTGGCTCAACAAATGGATACGCATTAAAATACCCGCCTACCGTTTGATCGTAAATAATCTTTACAAGCCCTACAGGATACCCTGCGCCATCAGCAACTATAACAGCAGTTGTTGTCAGTGAAACAACTATTCCATTATATTCAAAATGAAGAAACGGCGCCCCTGAAACCGGATGTGTTGCAGGAGCTGTAATGCTAACGACTGTCCCTTCATTATAATGAAGTGTCGTTAATACTGTTCCTGTAAGCCCAACAGGAAGCCCATCATTATCCGGAATACTCACCGTAAATGGTGTAGCAGGGAAGTTTGATGTTATCTGTAATGGCTTAACCAGTGTAGAAACAATACTATAAATAGCGGTAAAAGTATGACCAGAATTATCGTTAACGTCTATTGAATTGGAGTAAGAGAAATCAACCCCATCTCTTTGCCATTTCCAAAACGCATTAATTCCAGAAGTCAACGGAACACTTGCAGTGAGCGTTGTTGCTGAATTATATATCCTTGTTATTGAAGTTGCGCCGTTCTGATCTCCATTAATATCGGCTATGCTAAGAGTAACGGCAACACCCGAAGATGGGTTTACTGAATCAAAAACCAGTGTTTTGTTGGTAACAATTGCCTGAACCGTTAATGTAAGCTCATCATAAGAAGTAACAAAGCCATCTGTTACAGAAAGCCTCAAGATATATACTCCTGCTGTGGTATAAGAAAATGTAGATGAGGTGGCGGTTGGAGTTGCAAACGATCCTCCAGAAGGGCCTGAAAATACAGACCACAGGTAAGTAAGCGTCCTGCCTATTGGAAGCCCATCATCACAGGCTGCCGATAGTGCCGCTACCAAAACTGACCCCGGAACGGTATTGTTGTTTATGTCAGGGCCGGCGTTTATTGAAATCTTTGGACCGTTACCAATATTAAGACCTACAATATGGTTGTAATGAAATACGGTAATCCCTTTTACATTAACGAAATTCTGAACATTGGCATCAGTCTCGTTATTGAAATAAGTCGTTGATCCAGATGGTGAATTTGTGCTTTGGTTGGTGACGATATATTTGTAACAGTCGTCAATGGTTTTTCTTGGATACACAACCGTACCGGCTCCGTTCTTTCCCTCCAAAAATGCGGCAGAAAAGGCCGTTTCGGCCGATATGATAAATAATAGGTCTACCGGATAAGTGTACTGCCTCACCCTGGTTCTTGTTCTTGTATAACCAAGGCGAGTAGGGGTAGGCTCGTAATTATGGCACATGTGCACATCCACAACTCCGTTAAGCTGAGATATCTCTGATCCACCAGTTACGGTGCTACCGTCCATGCCGGCAACAGTATTATAAACCTCTCCATTATCCCTTGGCCATCCGTAATACAGGTAGGTAAGTATTCCGGCATTATTTAAAGCGACCTTCTTAGATAGAAGGTTTGCTTTCATAGAAGTAAAAGAATATGTGCCTGCTTGACCGGGTCCAAGTACTACTGATAACTGAGCAGCGTTATTGTACGACCACCAGTACCACTCGTTTTCGATAGCCATAGCAGCTATCTTCTCATCTACATTGGTGCGGGTATTATTATAATCAACTAAGCAGTCCTGCCACTGCGGCTTTGTATCTGTAACAAGTCCTACAACGATATTTCTTGCCCTAGCCCTGACAACAAAATCAGCGATCTTGGCCTTGGCATTGGTCATATCAAAAGTAGTGGCGCTGCTTGACGATCTCCATGGCGCGGAGTTCATCTGGTAGAGGAAAATCCCGGTATATCCTTGGGAATAGGCATAACACAACAAATCCTCAACCGCCTGTGGGTTAGGGTTTATTGTGCTGCTATTGCCTAAAATGGCAACTGTATTGCTTACATACAGCCACTGTTCTTCTGGTGATACTAAAGCCGGAAAGGCCATTTAAAAAGCTACTTCACTTGTCTTTCAGACGATATCTTTAATCTTCAATCTCTACCTCTTTTTTTCCTTTTTTACCGAACTTTGACTTTGCTTGCAGCTCTTGCTCGTCATCATCATCCTCGTCCTGCGACACTCTGCGGGAGTTTTTGTTTGATAGTGCCTGCTGGCGTTTGGCTATCTCGTCGGCCTTCATCTGGGCTGCATCCTCAAGTCTTTCGACAAAATACTCAATATTATCATCTTTAATGGATGCTCTCCAATGTTTTATTAACCGGTCTTTGGGGTCTTCTGACTGACGAACGGTACATATTTTCTCGCCCGGCTTACTTGTATTCTCTCCCCAGTACCATGTTTCTTTTACCTTGTCGTAGCTTATTAATTTAAGCTCTGACCCTTCAGTAATCTGAGCCCTTAGCACCATCTCCTCAGACATGGCTCTTTCTAAGAAATGCGTAGGGTTATTTCTCATAACAGCAAGAACCTTTATCTGAACCTCATCAAAAGAAAGGTCATCAACACTAAAGACATCAAAGGCTTTGGCAATCTCTCTTAACTTATTCTCATCCCAGTCATTGAAGATAAAGCCTTCCGCATCGTGCTTATCACGCTCAATCTTGGCTTGTTTGGTGGCGGTGGCGGCATTGTCTACCAAATAAAACACCGGTGTTTTTGAATCATCGAAATTCTGAGAGCTGGCATTACGGGGATAAAGAGAAAGAAAATAATGCAAGTCAACATGATTTGGAACCGACGGGTCAAGGATAATCTGCCCTCTTGGCCCGAAGTTGATGATCTCAGGACTGTATTGCATGTACTGTACCCCGGCATGCTTTTTAGGAACATGCTGCTCGGCATATCTCCATATAACAGTTACTCCCTTGTCCATAGTTGTAAAAAAGGCCATAATTCCACGAGAGCGTGGGTAGCTTTTCTTATTTACGCCTATCTCTACAGGAGTAGACCCTATCTGAGATTCGTGCAACTCATACACAACAGGCTTGGTAAATGTTCCGACAAAACTTTTCGGAACCCCCTTTTTAATGTCATCAACAAAAATCATGTTTTTTCAGTTTTATCGTTTAATATTAAATTTCTTTTTAAAGAAAAAGTAGCCCGCAGGAATAGTCCTGCAAGGCTACTTTTTTACTTTTATCATGCACTTGGGTCAAGTAAACAGAAGCGGTTTGCCGCCACTGCCTGAGCTCCAATATGCTGACGCTGGTGCCAGTTGGCAAGGTCATTAGATATAACCTTTAGTCCGTTACCTGCACCTGAGATATGGGTCATCTCCATCTCACGAGAATAGGCGCCCAATTTCTTGTAGCGGTATCCTATTGATGGTAAAGAGTCTCCTGATACAGGGTCTTTTCTGCGGTCAATTGGCAAAACAAGTCCCATAGAAGAGAAATTATAACCACTTGCTCCACCTATCTTCGGATGAGAAAACATTCCCATACGCTTAAAGTTAAACCTGCGGTCTCCCTTGCGAAGTGACTTAAATCCTACTGACATCGCAAGACCCTCATCGCCACCAAAGGTGTTGGCTACAGTATAAGAGATTTCAGAGTCTTTGAAATAGTCAACCAAAGCATTTTCCATCTCAAGGTCAAGGTTAATTCCATTTAAACACAGCATATCTGATCCGCAGAACTCAGCGTCCAGAAGTTTGATGATGTTATCAAAAGAACTTACCGAAAACACGCCAGGAGTATAAGGAACTACGTGCCCGCGAGCCCTGACAGCCGGAATAAGGCCTTGGGTGGTCTTAACCATGTTGTTTGCAGCTACCGACGTGGAGTCGATGATGTTGGTGTTGGTTGTGATATTCTCAAAAATCAGAGCCGTAGAGGCTGCCAATGCTGAGCGATAATCCAAATCAAGGTGACCTTTCATCATATATCCTAAGATAGACTGTCCGTCAGGCCCTGAAATACGATCAAACCAGTCTTGGTTGGTCATCTCTGATCCTGTTACGGTCAATGCCTCTTTTATGATCTGCATGTAGTTGGTGTACTTGTCTGTTCCAGAAAGGCGGGATGTTGTTCCTGCTGTTCCTTCTGCAAAGGCGTTACCTACAATTACAAGCTCTTGTCCTGCCGATACTGCCGGAAGGATGCCCGCTGCCAGTGATGGGCGAACAACGATAGTTACAACCCCGGAACCCGCAAAGGCTACCGACAGCACAGATCCTATTACTTCATTAGGGAACATGATACGATCCCACTGACGCGGATATACGTAATCATTGCCAGAGGCAAGCGTGTTTACCGATCCGGCCTGGATAGTGTAAGTCACCGCCGCACCTGCTCCACCGGCACCAGCCGCATCAACGGTAAAGGTGTCGTGGATAAATCTGTCCTCAAACCACGAATAAGAGTCTTGTGCTGCTGGCAGAACAAAACCCAGTGATTTAAGTAACATAAAATAACTCATTCCTTGGTCTCCTTTTTTACGAAAGAGAGTATTCATGATCTCCGGCTTGTAAAAATCAAAACCGGATAGTAACTGCTCCGCATAGGGAGCCGTCATTGCTTGAGAAGCCATTATTATATTGTACTATACTTTTTATTCAATACTATCTCTCCTGATGCTATCAGCCAAGGCGTTCCATCTGTAGTTTAAACAAACGATCCTGCTCTGTCTGATGTGCTGGTGGAGGGGTGTCTCCGGTAACTACCGGCGACGCATTAACGTATTCTGCCCGAATTTTTGCCTCTGTATCTGTCTCAGCCTGATTTTTGATGGCTTTGAGGATATTTGGAAGCTCTCTGACAATCATACGCTCTTTGGCTACCCTTTGAAGCTCTGCGATATTCTCAGGCGTATAAGGTATGCCACTATATTTAATTGCTGACTGAACATCTGCCAAGGCTTGCTGACGAGTTTCATTTGATATGTTAGCGAACTTAAAGGCCGTATTCTCACCAAGAGAGACCTCCAACTCCTTAACACCATCAACTAAAGTACTGGTCTGCGGCGCCCATTTTGCAATTCGTTCAGATTCAAGACGCTCCTGATTTTGAGCAATTCTAACTGGCTCAGGTACAGAGTTTACCTTCTGTAGTTCAGCAAGTCTTAGCTTAGCTGCCCTGCCGTCGGTAGTCATGTGTACTGCCCCAACTCGCTTGTCAGCGTCAGAGTCGTCTTCTGTTTGGCGGTATTTATCATTTAATGCCAGTGCTACATCCTCTTCTTTAAGTTCCGGATTCTCCCAAAGCATGAGGGTTTTCTGTGCATCAAATGGTGTCATTTTCTCTAAATCCAAGGACATAACCCTAGAATAAATCTCCTGACTGCCACCATTTTTAATGTACTCATTTAACCCTTTGATATAGTCGTTAGCAAACGGACTCTCTAAAGGGGGTTGGTTTTTGTAAGAGTCCAGTATCTCTTTTGCCTTCTCCTCTGAGTCAACATCCTCACCAAAGATCACCTTTAGTGTCTGACGCTTAACCTCATCGGTATTGGGCGGTATTATATCTGCGGCAGGCGTGGGAGTCACTCCCGCTGCCGGTGGATTAGTTAATTCTGGGGCTGGCGAAGTAACAGGAGGGGCTACCGGTGGAGTTACGGCTGGCGCAACTACAGGAGCTACCGCAACGGGCGGCTCTATGGGAGCCTGTGGCGTTACATCTTTTATCATATCAAGGACTCCTTGATTAACCTGACTCGGATCTACTATTATATCAGCCATTATCTTTAATTTTCTTGCAATAATACAACTTATTATTTGTTCTGTACAAGTTCTTTTTCGGGCTTTTGATCATCATCAATCATCCCCTTCAGCGCAATAAGCCCCGAATCAACCTCCGCCTTGACCTGTCCGGTAGCCGCAATCTGCTCCATCTTAAAGGTGTGCTGCATGGTAAGCTCCTCCTTCTTTTGATTAAACGCCTGATCGCTTAGTCTCATCTGGCTCTCTGTCTCAAGCTGTAGCCTCTGCTGTTCTGCCTGAGCCTTTAACTGCTCCTGTGACTGCATGTTCTGGCCATTGAGTTCCATGTTCTCTCTTTGAAGCCTCTCCCTGTCTTTGGCGTACTTCTTTTCTTTGTATCCAAGATAAAGCCTTGCTAGTTTTAGGTTGCCATTTTGAATCTTGTCCTCGATATAAAGAGCGTCAGATTCGGATATTCCTCCATTTAACGGGCCAAGGGCAACGGACTTTAATGTAGAGTTTCTTACCGCAGCCTTCATCTCATCTGTTGGGCGAAGGCGTATTTTGATAGCATAATCCTCAAAAGCTACATCTTTGGTGATGATAAACATCTGAACCACGTTGGAGCCTAAAGATGGTAGATACCCTTTAATATCTCCATTTGCTGCCTGTATCTGATACCGCAGGGCTATTTTCTTTGCCGCAGACTCCTTAATATAAGTGTATCCCGAATATATCGGCTGAAGAGCATTGTTAGATGATTGCACCGCAATCTGAGATGTTTTAACGGGCTGATCCGGATTAGGAGTAGAGGCGTCTACCAACTCATTCATGCCTGTCTGCTGACGGATGATGTTGATATTATAGTCCATAATGGCGACGAACTCATTTAACTGAGCCCCTATTCCGCCCTGA